>Ga0181405_1000200_pt1 | contig 20803 bp, 13 predicted proteins | sample 28SPOviralmetaG_FD_130134 | JGI IMG/M metagenome (GOLD analysis project Ga0181405, IMG submission 130134) | Marine viral communities from the oligotrophic San Pedro Time Series (SPOT) site, San Pedro Channel, CA, USA - 28 SPOT_SRF_2011-11-29 | ecosystem: Environmental > Aquatic > Marine > Strait...
AAAGTTTACAAAAAAGAATGACACCTTTAAAAGGAATAGGAAAAGGTTATAATGATTTAGCAGCAGCAGCTCAAAAAGGAGAGGGTTCTGTAAAATCATTACAAGCTTCTCAGAAAAAACTAGCAGACTATATATTAGGTGCTCAAAAAAGAATAAACGCAGGTCAAGTTAAGAATATAGCATTAGTAGAAGAAAGAATAAGATTAGCTAAAGAAAGATTAAAAAATGAAAAACTATTATCAAATGAGTTAAAAAATAGAGACGCAAGAGGGGGTGGAGCTCCTGTAAGTGCTGCTGGATTAGATGTTAAACAAAGTCAAAGAGAAGCATCAATATTTAGAAATTTAGAAAAAGACCAAAGTTTTAAAGGTCATATGAAAGCTATGAAACTTGCAAATAGACAAGCAAAAAGATACAGAATGGAGAACAAAAAGATTGGTGTTAGCAATAAAATAATGGGTCTTTCTTTCTTTGGATTAGCAAAACCTCTTAATGTTGCAAAAATAGGAATTAGGTCTTTTGGTATAAGTGCAAAAGTTGCTATCAAAGGAATATTTACAGCCATACCAGTTATTGGTCAATTACTATTTGTAATAGATTTATTAATAGCAGGACTAAAAGGTGCTATAAACTTTCTTGGTAAAATGAAAGGAGAAGCTTCAGAACTAGCAAAAGCTGCAGAACAAACAACTTCAATGATAGACAACTTTGCTGATAGTCAATCTAGGGCTGCAAGAGACAATCAAAAAGCAGGAGATGCTCTATCTTCATCAGCAAATGCTATGAATGGGTTAAATCAAGCTTTAGAGCAACAACAACTATTACAAGAAAAAGCTAATGAGGAAATGAGCTTTTTTGGAAAAGTATTACAACTAGCAGGACAAAGATTTAAAAAGATAGCTTTTGTAATGTCTGCTGCTTGGGAAAGGTTTTCAATAAAATTTAAAAAATTTAGTCTAGGTGTTAAAGCAGGAATTATTGCAAACGTACTTATACCTTTTTCTAGACTAATGAATGTTATAAATAAATTTGAAAATAAATTTAGAAGTGAAGGAAATAAAATACCTTTAATAGATATAGAAGGATTTAAAAAAGAAATAGTAGAGATAGAAAATGAGCTAGACCGTTTATCAAATAGAGAAAGATTTATATTAAAACCAGGCACTATAAGATTGCTTCCTAAAAGTATAATGGATGAAGGCTCAGAAGAAATAAAAGCTCTTTCAGAAGTTTTACAACAGGGTGGAGAAGCAACTAAAGAAATGTTAAGAAATCTAAGTGAAGATTTTGATATTAATTCTTTTACAACAGCATTAGCAGAAGGAGCTGATATTACTTCATTCTTTTCAGAAGAATTTGCAAAAAGCAATGCAGTAGTTGCTTTTGGTAGTGCAGTATCTCAAGATTATGGAAATGTACAAGAACTATTACAAGGTATACTAAAAGAAGGAACAAAAGAAACAACTGCTCAAGGTGAAGCTAATACTGTTTTAACTGAAACATTAAAAGAAGCAAAACAAGCTATGTCAGAGTTTAATCAAACTTTTATTAAAAAAGCTGCCATAGGAGATTATGCAGCTACACTAACTACTTTATCACAAGAAATGCAAAATATAATTGGTAACGATAGTTCAGGAATGGGGGACGGAGCCATAGTAGATGCACTTGCAGCAGCAGAACCAGGTTACCAAAGACTTATAGGTTTTACAGATGAAATAAAAACCAAACAAGAACTATATAATGAAAAAATAAAAGATGCTAGAGACGAAAATGGTAACATAACAGAAGAACAAAGAGCTCAAATAGCAAATGAAGTAGGGTTAGGAAAAGCTATAGCTAATAGAGCAAAAGTAGTAGCAGAGTTAGCAAAATCTATAGAAGAAAGACAACTATTTGCAAAAGCAGAAATAGATGCACAAAATAGAATATCAAAAGGAGTAGCTAAATTTCAAAAAATGAATGAAACAGCTACAGGTATGAGAATAGATGCTGCAAATAAAGCTGCAAATATTACAATAGACGCACAAAAATTAGAACTACAACAAGCAAAAGAAACTAGTGGTATATTTAATGAGCAAGGTCAATTAATAAAACAAAAATCAGATATGACAAAAGAAGAATTAGGCTCTTATGCGTCCATATTAGATAAACAAAATAATATAAATAAAGAAGAAGAAAAACTTATTGGAGCAAAAGAAAGAAAAGCATTAATAGACCAACAAGCACTTGCAGTATTAAACTTGCAAGAAAAAGAACTTCAAAAACAATTTAAAATAGTTCAAGCAACTGAAGGAGCTAAAAATAAGTTTGCAAATCAAGGTAAAGGCAAAGGACTAGTACAAACTCCTGCAGAAGAATTAAAAGCAGAAAAAGCAAAAGCAGCAGAAAAAGTAAGAGTAGCCGAAAGAGAGATAGAATTATTAGATGAAAAATTAAGAATAGAACTTCTTATAATGGAAGCGAGAATGAAAGCCATAGGTATTAGTGATGATGAAATTGCAAATATTAGAACAGAAATGGAAAAAGTTCAAGACTTAGCCAGAAAGACAGCAGTAGCAAAAAAAGCACAAGCAGAAGCAGAAGAAAAGATAGTAGCTCTCTCTAGCACTGCATTAATAAATTCAAGTCTACAAGGCGAGCAAATGCTAGAACAAGCAGACCTATTAGACGAAAGACTAAACGGAATGAGCGCAGAAGACATCAAGAAAAATATGCCTGCAGTTTTAGCTGCAGCAAATGACTTCTTATCCCCAATGAGAGAATCATTAAAAGAATTAGGACCCGAAGGCGAATTAATAGCAATGGCTCAAGAAGGACTATTCACTTTAGCTCAGTCATTTATGAATACCATGGACGTATTTAATGATAAAGGAGCAGGTTTCGGAGAAAAACTAGTAGCAGGAGCTCAAATGGCTATGCAAGCTATAGGTGTTATTTCTCAACTACAACAACAGAATTCAAAAGCACAAGTTGCTGAAATAGATAAACAAATAGAAGCAGAAAAGAAAAGAGACGGAAAATCAAAAGAGTCTATAGCTAAAATGGCAGCTATGGAAAAGAAAAAAGAAATGATTCAAAGAAAAGCTTTTGAACAGAAAAAGTCTATGGATATTGCACAAGCAGTTATAAGTACAGCATTGGGTGCTGCAAGAGCTTTTGAAATACCTTTAATAGGACCAGCTTTAGCAGCTATGGTTGTTGCAATGGGTATGAAACAAGTAGCTCTTATTAAATCTCAACAATTTTCAGGGTCTAGCGGTAGTTCTGTATCTGCACCTTCAACTATAGAAGTAGGTAAAAGAAATAATTCAGTTGACACAGCAAAAGGAGCAACTGGAGGAGAATTAGCTTTCCTTAGGGGTCAAAGTGGGACAGGCTCAAATGCAAATAATTTTATACCTGGTGGAGCAGCTGGAATGAGAAGAGGATATGCCTCAGGTGGAGAAATACTAGTAGGAGAAAGAGGACCTGAAATAGTTAAACCTACTACTGCAGGATATGAAGTAATACCAAATGATAAGATAGGTGGAATGTCAAATGTTAACTTTACAATCAATGCAGTAGATGCAGCTGGAGTAGAGCAACTATTAGTAGCACAAAAAGGAAATATAATTGGAATGATAAGAGAAGCAGCAAATGAACATGGAGAAGAATTTATGGAAGGTGTAAATACTAATGCTTATGGTGGAGAGGCAATCTAATGGCAGCATATACAAGCTTTCAAAATATACTACCAGATCCTAATAACAGTTATGGGGAAGGTGGTCAAGCAGTAGGAACAACTGGTCCGGGGTTTGCTTCTATAGACTTTTCTTCAGAAGCACCTATACAAGTTTCAAGAACAAACAGTGGTCGTGTAATAACACGAAGTGCTGCAGGTCATAAATGGAATATTAATATAAAATATAACCCTATGACAAGAGACCAGTTTGAACCAATTTATAGTTTTTTATTATCACAGAAAGGAAGATTAAAACCTTTCTTTGTACAACTACCTAATCAATATACTTCTAGAAATGCAGCTTTTACTACTTATACACAAAGTAATACACCTACAGCAGGTACTGCTTTAAATGCAGGTGCAGAGTTCATGTTACAAGCTAATCACTCTTCAACACAAACAACTACTCCTAAATTAGGAGATATGTTTACAATAACGGATTCAAATGATAGTTTACATACTAAAGCATATAGAGTTACACGCGTAATGACTAATGCAGACTATCACTCAGGACTACACTCTCAGCCTACTTCAGCGCAGAGAATTGTGTACTTTACTCCTGCTTTACAACGTGCCACTTCTTCAGGAGCTGGCATAGATTATTACCAACCTTTAATAAGAGTTATACTAAAAAATGACGTTCAGTCATATAGTCTTGGTACTAATAACCTGTACCAATTTTCACTCAATCTAGAAGAAGCACAGGCATAACATGGCAGAAAGACTACTATCCACTAATTTAAAGAAATTACTCATAAATAATGAGCCGTTTAACTATTGTCATTTATTAAAATTTGAAAGACCTAGCGAAGCTCTATTAAATGGTACTTTTAGTACTGATGCAAAAAGATATGCATACTATACAGACTGCACACATAATGTAGCTTTTGATGATGGTAGTACAAACTTAGACGGAAACTCAAATGGAAGTCAAAACTATATTGCTGATAAAATACTAGATGTAGGAACTTATTCAGAAACAGTAGAAGCTAGAGCTTCTGGAATGACTTTAAAATTTTCAGCAGAAGCACTTAATAGCCAAATAGTTAGTAACGCAATAACAGCAAGTGCTAGTGGTAGTACTCTTACTATGCCTTCTCATATTGATTTAGTTGATGAAGGATTTAGAGAGGGAGATAAAATATTAATTACTGGTGGTACTATGGATGGAAAATTCTATAGAATCACTGGTATAAAAACAAATAATACAGTTATCAGTCTTGGGGTAATAGACCATGCTGTAGCAGATCAAAGCTCAGGAACTAGCATAACAATTACACTAGCTTCTGATGAATTAAAAGGACCTCTAGGGGAACTAAATGATGGTTCTTTAAAGTCTTATCATAATAGAGAAGTATTCGTATATAAAGCATTTTTAGACCCAGACGATGGAACAGTTGTAGGAAGTCCTGTATTAATATTTAAAGGAATAATTAATGCAACTTCTATAGCAGATAACCCCTCAAAAGGACTAGAAGTAAAATGGAATTTAACCAGTCACTGGGGAGACTTTGCTGCTGTTAAAGGTAGACTATCAAATGATAAAATACATAGAGCTGCAGATGCAAATAATAGAGGTCAACCTCTTGCAGCTATAAGACCTGAATACGCAAATGATTTAGGCTTTATGCATGCCGAACAAACAACAAATATCTTAGCCACATATACTGCTATTGAGCAGGAAATGAGATATAAGATGAAAAAGAAATGGTATGGTAAAGTAAAGATGAAGTCTTGGATGGAAGATGTAGAAGTCGATAGAGATGTAAACCTTAACTTTTCTTTACAAGCTGCTTTTTTACCTGTAGTATATGGAATAGATAGAGTAGCAGGCAAACCTGTATTTGTAGATACTAAATCAAATGACCCTAATAATATTTACATAGCATATGCAATTTCAGAAGGAGAAATTGCTGGATTGTATGACTTATATATTGATGGAAGTCCTCTTGTATGTATTAATAAAGAAGATTCAGATGATAGAAATGATAGCACTGGAGCGGCAAAAGAAAATGTTTCAGTATTTTGTAGAGGTAGACAAGATTTAGGAACTACACTTGGTGGAATTAAAAAATCAGGTACTGGAGTAAGTGGTTCTAATCCTGCAACTTACCAATACAATAATGGTGTTAAAGGTATGGGAAAAGATGGATGGAACCCTGCAGGAGAGTACATAGATGAGTACACAACTTCATACTATACACCAAATGATAGTGCTCCTGGATTGTCAGTTACGGCAACAGACTCAAACGGTTCTGGAGTAATTCATGAAGAAACTATAACATTAAGTCACCCAAATAGTATGCAATTAACTCTGCATACTGGTAAAGCAGACCAAAGAGCAAACGATACTTTAGTAACCATAGCAAATAGTCCTGGATTTAAAAGACAACAAGACTACTTTACAGGAGACTTTGAATATTGGAGTCCAAACCATAGATTATTAGACACAGCATACGTAGTGTTAGATTGCGAAATATCAGACGATGCTACTACAGTTCCTGAAATAGAGTACGTTGTAAGAGGTAAAGAAATACAATCATATAACTATGACTATAGTTATGACCATTCAGGAGCAGGAAGTCAATCTGCAGGAAATTTTAAAGTTGGTGATGTAGTAGATTTAAAAAGAACAGATACAAATGCTACTATAAACAACGATGTTTTTATTATAGACAAGTGGACTTTTACAGATTCAAATAAAACAATTAGAACTAGATTTAGATTTAGTGATGCTCCAGATTTGACTTATACAAATGGAGTTCCAGCAATTACTGCTTTCTATATGACAGATGGCACAAACAGATGGGATATGGTAACATATAATCATGTGGATCATACAGGCACAGTTCCTGCTACTTTAAGTGTAGATGTTACAGTAAGTGCTCCTACAAATAATCCAATGACAGTAGCCACAGGAAGTAATCCAAACTGGATTGAAGGATTAGACTTTTTAGGTTTAGAAAAATTTTTAAAGTTTTTCTTTATTGATGAAAACGAAGCATACTTCGGAAAACCTTTTCCTTTAGGATTTACTGGAACTACAGGTACTCATACAGGTGGAAACTCAACAGGAGTTACTACTGGTACAAAAACAATAGTTTCAGCGGATAAAATAAAATTAGCAAGTTCAGCAAGTAGCTCAGATGACTACTACATTGGAATGAACATAGAAGTTACAAAAACTTTAACAAATGCTACGACTGGTGTAAAAGAAGCTTCAACATATACAAGATATATAGTAGACTATAATGGTTCAGAAAGAGTAGCTACTATAAGTGAACCTTGGAATGACCTAGAAGCTCCAGACCCAGATGATATAGTACATTCTGATGGAGCTGTATTTACTTATAAAATATTACCAAAGCTATCACAAGATGATAAAAGAGTAAGTATAAATCCTGCAATTCAACTACTAGATTACATGACAGCAAAAACTTATGGAAAAGGTTTAGATATAAATACAGATATTTCTTTATCAGACTTTTTACTAGCAGCAAGAACGTGCGATAGTAGAGGAACTCAAACATTAGTAGGAAGTAAAACAGCCACAGTAGGAGATAGATATGTATTAACATCAGATGGTACATCTTCCGGTAGCGTATTAGCTATGGGTCTTGTAAAGTCTACAGGTGATTTTGCTGATGGAACAGACCATACAGTATTTCAAGAAGTATATGGAAAGTTTACTAAGATGTTTATGAAAAATAATCATTCGTATACTGTAGGAGATATTATATATACAGGAGAAGCTACAGGATATTATAGAGTAACTGCAGCAGGAACTAAGAGTACTAAACCAACTCATACTTCTGGCACTCAAAATGGTATGACTAGAATTACTAGTATCCCTTTGTATAAATTAAATACAAATGGAACTATCTCTAGTACAACAGCAACTTTTTCTAGAGTTCAGGGTGGTAAATATCAGAATCCTTGTGGTGAATATAATTCAGCTACTAAAGGGTTTGATACTGGGTATAGTTTATTTGATGCTGACTTTGTAAAATATTGGAGATACTTAGGTTGGAACTCTCCGCATCAAAGAGAAGTAACAAGACACCAATTAGCAGGTACAGTAGATACCTCTAAGTCTGTTTTTGAAAACATAAATGGATTTTTAAAACAATTTAATGGGTTGTTATCTTATGAGTTAGGCAAATATGCACTAAGAATAGAAACAACATCTGATACTATAGCTTCCGATATAGCTACTTCTAGTGATACAGGATATAGTGTAGGAGCAGAAATAAATCCAAGATTTATAACAGAACAAGATATAATTGGAACAATTAAAGTAGATGATAAGGGACCTTCTAAATCATATAATACTGTAAGTAGTTCAATACTTGACCCAGGCAACCAATTTAAAGGAACCGCTGTATCTTTTTACGATTCCAATTACTTAAGAGCAGATAAAAATGTTGTCAAATCTGGAACAGTTAATGTTGCTTCGATTTCTAGTTACTATAATGCTAGAATAAATGTAGAAAACTTCTTGCGTAAATCACGATTCGGAATGACAATAAGTTTCAAAATCGGACCAAAGGCTTTATTATTATTACCAGGTGATACAATAAGTATTACTCATGAACGATTTGGTTTTTCTGGAAAGAAATTTAGGATTGATAATATATCGTTTCAAAAAGATTGTAGTGCCAGTATACAAGCGTCAGAGTATGATGATAGTTTTTACACTATATCAAAACCAGCTCTACCTAGTATATCTGGAAACGACCAAAGACAAGGATTACAGGCTTCGCCAGGAGACCCGAGTGGACTATCAGCATCAGCCAAAGCTGTAGGAAGTATTGACTTAGCTTGGACAAATACAAGTAACTTTACAGATAATATGTTTACTGAAATTTATGTAAGTGTAAATAGTAATGCAGCAAATAGAACTTTATTACATAAAACTCAAGGAAGTACTAACGTTTATCAACATAATGTTGGGGAAGATGGAGCTGCTAGATATTATTGGATAAGACACGGTAAAACATTTACAACAACAACTGGTGGAAATAATAAAGTAAAAACTTTATATTCAGGATTTCATGGCTCTGCAAATGCTACAACAGTTATACCTAGTAGCTTATACGATGTAATACTAGAGGCAGACTCTAATATATTTAATGCAAACAGTTCAGGAACAATTCAAAGCCCTAACTCAATAGCCCTTACAGCAACAAGACATAATTTAACAAATGCTGTAACATTTTATAGTAGTCCTTCTGTTACTTTAACAGGTAGTGGTGATACTAGAGCGTTAAGTAAAGCTAATATGGGCAGTAATACTGCGGTAACTATAACAGCTACAGTATCTGCAACTTCAGATGAACAAAATGCTGGAGCCAACTCAAGTTATACTAGTCAGGTTACAATAAGTAGAGTTAATGAAGGAGCTGATGGCACTCCAGGAAGTCCAGGACCAGCAGGCCCTACAGGTGCAGCAGGTAATCGTAGTGGTGGTGTATTTAATTTTGAAGAAGCAACAACAAGTGGTTTAAGCGATACCAACGTTACTAGCTGGACAGGTAGTCTAACAGATGCAAATGCAAATGCAATAGCAGCTTTAGTAATAGCAGCTTCTCCTGATAGTAAAATACAACCAAATGATAGAATAACAGTAACAGACAATAGTGCAAATAAGGCAGGTACAAGAGTCTACACAGCCACAGCCACAGGCACAGCATCAGAGGCTGACGCTGCAGATTTTAGTTCATTAGTTACAGAAACTTTTGATGGTAGTGTAATTGTAGACGGCACACTAAGTGCAAATAAACTTACAGCAAATACTACAATGACAAATAACTTAAATGTTGGAAGTAGTATGATACTTGCAAGTGGAGGTAAGTTTCATACTCCAAATAAAACGTCATTTACAGATAATACAAATGGATTCTTTTTAGATACTAGTGGGGACTTCTTTTTAGGAGATGCTACGAATCATTTAAAATATGATGCATCAACAGGCGGATTATCTTTAGCAGGAAGCTTTTCATTAGCAGGACCAACAGGCTCACCTGGCAGTGACGGAAGTAATGGTACTCCAGGCAGCAATGGTACTCCAGGCAGTGACGGAAGTGATGGAAGTGATGGAAGTGATGGAAGTGATGGTAATCCAGGAAGTAATGGTAACCCAGGAAGTAATGGTAATCCAGGAAGTGATGGTAATCCAGGAAGTGATGGTAATCCAGGAGGCCCAGGCCCAGACGGACCTCCAGGACCTCCAGGCTCAAATGCAGTTCAACCTTCATTCTTTATTATAGATAATGCAAGTACTACAAATGCTCCAACTGACTCTCAATTTCAAGCAGTAGCAGGAAGAACACCAATTGCAAATGATGTAGTAATGATGAAAAATGGAAATGCAGTAAACTCGTATAAAAGAAATACAGCAAACAACGCTTGGGCAGCAGTAACAGCTTTCATAGATGGAGACATGGTGGTATCAGGCTCAATCAATGGAGATAGAATAAACGCAGCATCAACTATAACAGTTGGTGGAGGAAACATCGTATTGGACGGTGGAAATAACAGAATTTTAATAACGGATTAATTATGGGAAATAGAGTATTATTAGGAAATAGGTCAACAGGGGGTTACGGATTGTATGTATCAAAAGATGGTGCAGATGTAACTAGTTGTGCTAAAAAAGACTTATTGTTTGATTCAACATCAGTTAGAAGTGGAATGGTATATGCAGGAGCAACAGGTTTAACTTTAAATGATAGTGCAGATAACTTTCTTACTACAGGAAGCAAAGCAAGTCTAGGGTATATACCTTTAGTAATTTCAGTAGAAAAGAATATGGGACAAAGATTTGATAATGATGGCTCAGAAGGTGAAGAGATAGATGAAATCAGTATTTGGAAAACCACAACAAGTACTTATACTCCATGCACAGCAACAGTTTTAAGTGGGGGGTCAAGTACAGCGTACACAGGACCAGATAACGGTAGAAACTATAACCAAATATCTAGCACAAATGAAAATGCAATAAATGTAAGTTACTTTGTATTAAGAATACCTTGTGCATATGGATATATGACAAGTACATATTTTGGATAATCATGGCAAATAGAGTATTACTAGGACAAGGAACAACAGCAAGAGGAGGAACTTCTAAGTATGGTTTATGGGTAAGTAAACCTACTAAAAATGTTCTTACTTGTACTGATGATGAATTAATATTTGATATGGATAAAGGTGGAAGTGCAGATATTAAAGGAATGTTTCAATTACAAACAGTAACAGGAACGGCCACAGCATCTACTACCACTACAGTAAGTGCGAATACAACAGCAAATATCTCTTTTACAAATTTTAATTGGGGTTTTGGCATTGTACCTATAATGGGAACAGGTATTGCAACTGTTGAAGGTAATGTACAATATTCAGGAGGTTTTACAATTAATTCTTTTACAACGTCATTAGTAAACATAACAAATTTATCAAGTTCAGCTTCATTAAATGTAAGTTTATCTGTAATGCCTTTCTTTTCAGCAAATGCGAGATTCTAATGGTAAATAGAGTAATATTAGGGAAAAGAGGAACTTCAGATTATGGATTATATATATCTAGAAATGGTGTGAATGTAGCAGATAGTACAAGCACAACTCCTTTATCTTTTAATGCTGATGCAGCAAACGGCCTGATGGTACATTCTTATGGACAAGGATTAGTACTTCCACTATATAGCTTACCTGGAGGAAGCTCAGGATCTTTTACTTTTGGAGGAGTTAGTTATACTGCTTCAGATATTACTATTACTACAGGATTAAATTATGACCCTGCCTATGCAGTAAGATTTTGTAGAGTATCTGACTTAAGTAGTGGGGTAGCTACTAAGGTATGGAGTCCTCATTGGTATACTTATGAAGAAACAGAATGTGTAGAAGAACTCGACGATGGCACTTGCGACGAAGAAGAAACCAAACAATACGGAGGAGGACTAAGCGCCTACTTAGACAACAATAATTTAATAATAGAAAATAATTTAGAACAAGACGATGGAAATGAACCGAATACATATAATAATGACACAGTATTATGTTATTCGTATGTAATATTTCATTGTGAAAATTTTAGAAACGGAGCAAGTTTATAATGACAACATGGCATATATTTTATAATAATTCTACCAAGATAATTGCTTGGAGCACAAATGGTTTAGTAGACGATACAATAAAGTCTGAACAAGCAAGTGCAGGATTATCATATTTAAGTAAAGAAACAGAAACAATACCCAGCGACAATGATTTCTGGGTAAATAGTGACGGCACAGATATAGTAGAAAAATCTATATTTAACCTCACTTTTAGTACAATAACACCAGCACTCGACGCTGTAGTAAATGTAACAGGAGTACCTGTAGGAACCCAAATCTGGTTAGATGAAGTTTCTCAAGGCACTATGTCTGATACTACATTAACATTTACGGCAATGGAGCCAGGAAAATATACTATAAAATTTACAAAATTAGGACACAAAGATTATAGTACAAAATTAACAGTAGGAAGATTAACATGAATGTAAATTTAAGAATACCAGAAAATAATTATATAGGTAAAAGAACACAATATTATCCTGAGTATAGAGCTCAATTAGATTTACTGTGGCATGATATTGATGCTGGTAAATTTGGAGATGATGCTAAAACTGGACAGTTCTATTTAAAAAGAAAGGCAGTAAAGGACAAATTCCCAAAATAATACTTCTAGCATACCCCACCTAGAAAATATTTCTTGACAGATACCTTAATTTTTGGTATAATTATAAACATGGAGAAAATAATAAAATGGCAGCAGGAACCTATAATTTCACGATAGAGCAAGGAGCGACTTTTACAAGGTTGCTAACCCTTAAGGAAAACGATTCAGTCATGAACTTGTCTGGGTACTCGGCTGCTTCGCAGTTCCGCTCAACTCACGACTCAAATAGCGTAGTGGGCACAATTAGCGCATCAATAACCAACGCAAGTGCAGGACAGATAACTTTATCTATGACGTCCTCGGCTACAGGAGCAATTGAAGAGGGGATGTACGTATATGATGTAGAACTAACTGCATCTTCAGGTGCAGTAACAAGAATACTGCAGGGTAAGGTAACCCTTACACCACAAGTAACAAGATAATGGCTATACAAGTAACTGTAACAGAAACTCCAACTTACGTAACAATAAATGAGACTAATACAGAAGTAACACTAAATCAAAGTGATAATCCAATTACAGTTACAACAAGTACAGATTTAATCACTGCTTTAGGACTAGCTGCAGATGTAACATATACACAACATGGCTCTTTGCCTGGCGGTAATGTACAAGACGCACTAGCAGATTTAGCAGACCAATTTTTTAGACAATCCGCAACTCCTACAGGTTCTAACCTGGCAGAAGGAGATTTGTGGTATAATACTTCAAGTGAAGAATTATTTGTATACAGACAAGTATCAGGTGGATTCGAATGGCATACAATTGCCTCAGCAGGGGGATCATCTCCCACGAGCTTTACCTTAGATGGTGGCTCATTCTAGGATAACAACATGGCAGTAAACATAATCAAAATTAAAAGAACAACAGGTAGTACCGCGCCAAGTTCTTTAAACGCTGGTGAGTTAGCTTTCTCAGGAGGAAGTGGCACACAAAGTAACATGGGTCAAAGGTTATTCATCGGAGACCCAGCAAACTCAAACGCAGTTACAGTAATTGGCGGTAATTACTTTAGTAATTTAATGGACCACGCTCATGGTACAACTACAGCAAGTTCGGTTATAATTGTAGACGCAAATAAATCGACTTCAGAGTTAAGAACATCAGCACTATATTTAGGTACATCAGGCTCAGATACTTTAGTTACAGCAACAGCAACAGAAATAAACTCAGCATTAGATGGTATTACTTCTACAGCAGCAGAACTCAATCTATTAGACGGTTCAACAGCAGGTACAGTAGTAGCTAGCAAAGGTGTAGTAGTTGATAGCAATAAAGATATAACAGGATTTAGAAATATTACTCTTACAGGAGAGTTAGATACTGTCTCATTAGATGTATCAGGAAATATTGATGTTGATGGTGTTACAAATTTAGATAATACAGATATAGATGGTTCATTAACAGTAGATGGAGCAGTAGATATAAATGCTACTACTTTTGATGTTGATGCAACAGATGATATTGATATTGATACTACAGATACTACAGGCGGAATAGCTATTGGTACAGCTAATTCAGGTGTTCCAGTTTCTATTGGTCACACTACTTCAGAAGTAACAGTAAATGATAATTTAACAGTTACAGGAGATTTAACTGTAAGTGGTACAACAACAACAGTTAATTCAACTACTGTTGCAATAGCAGACCCAATCTTTGAAATCGGAGAGTCAGGAACAGATGATAACCTAGACCGTGGTATTAAGATGAAGTACAACGCAGGTGGAGCAGCTAAAAGTGCTTTCATGGGGTTTGACGAATCTGATAATAAGTTTGCATTCATTCCAGACGCTACAGATACAAGTAATGTATTTAGTGGTAGCATTGGTATATTAAAAGCAAATATTGAAACAGGAAATACAGGTCTTACAGTTGGTTCTTCAGTACCTTTTTCAGACAGTTCTGGTACTTTAACACTACAAAATATTGATGTTATAGATAATACAACAGAAGCAACTCTTGAAGCTGCAATTGATAGTTTATCAAACTTGACACAAACAGGAACAATTACTTCAGGTACTTGGAATGCTACACCTATTTCTACAGTATACGGTGGTACAGGTTTAACTTCTCATGGGTCAACAGGACAAATATTAGTATCAACAGGCTCTGGCTTTGTAATGCAAAGTATAGATGGTGGAACATATAGCTAATGGCAGACCAAGTAATTAAATTAAAAAGAAACGTAACAAATACAACAGCACCTTCTACAAGTGATATAGCTGTTGGAGAACTCGCAATAAGCGCAGTAGACGGAAAGATATATCTTCGTAAAACAGATAACGCAATAGTTGCACAAGCTGTAGAAGATGATGTTATCGCACTCGCAATAGCACTAGGATAATAATATGGCAAATACATTTAAAAACGCTGCCGCAGCAGCTACTGGTACATCTGAAGCTTCGGTATATACTGTACCGGGTGGAACTACTACTACTGTAATAGGACTTACTTGTGCAAACGTAACAAGTACTAGCCCAATAAAAGTAAGTATAAGAGTATATGATAGTTCAGGAACTGCACACTTTTTTGTAGTTAAAAATGCAGAAGTTTTTGAAGGTGGAGCACTCGTTGCTGTAGGCGGAGACCAAAAACTAGTACTCGAAACAGGAGATATAATTAAAGTTGTATCAGACACAGCCAGTTCAGTAGATACAATTGTATCAGTCATGGAGCAATCATAATGGCATATATAGGTAAAAGACCACAAGATACTTTTCCAGCAGGTAATGCTGTAACTTCCACTATTATTGCAGAAAATGCAGTAGGAAGTTCTGAGATAGCAACTAATGCAGTTACCAATACACAAATAGCAGATAATGCTGTAACAGGTGTAAAGATTGCTGAAAATGGAATTACTAGCAGAGAACTAGCAGCAAATACTATAGCTACAGGAAATATAGCTGATAACGCAATTGACAGCACAAAAATAGCACAAAATAGTATTCTTACCAAACATATAGATGATGGACAAGTAACAACAGACCAAATATTAGATGGAACAATAGCAACAGGCGACCTTGCAGATGATTCAGTAACTACTGCAAAAATTACAGATGCAAATGTTACAACTGCAAAAATAGCAGATTCAAATGTAACAACAGCTAAAATAGCTGATGATGCTGTTACAACAGCAAAAATGGCAAGTTTAGCTAGAGGTGCAATACTTGTAGGAGATTCTTCAGGTAATCCTTCAGCACTCGCACTCGGATCAAGTGGATTAGTACTAAAGTCAGATGGTTCTGATTTAGTCTTTGCAGCTGACTCTGGTTTATCAACGGAAGAAGTACAAGATATAGCAGGTGGAATGTTCACAGGTAATACCGAGACAGGTATTGTCGCAACATATCAAGACGCTGACGGAACTATTGATTTAGTAATAGGAGATAATTCTATCTCAGCTTCCATGATAGCAGAAAATAGTATAACAAGTAGAGAACTAGCTGCAAATACAATAGCAACAGGAAACATAGCAGACAATGCTGTAGATGGAACAAAAATAGCACAGAACAGTATTTTAACTAAACACATTGATGATGCTCAGGTAACAACAGACCAACTTGGAGCAGACGCAGTTACATCTGCCAAACTAGCTGATGATGCTGTAGTTACAGCTAATATAACAGATGCCAATGTAACAACAGCAAAGATAGCAGATGATGCTGTAACAGCAGCTAAATTAGCTGACACAGCTGTAACAGCTGCATCTTATGGTTCTGCTACTGCAATTCCTACTTTCACAGTAGATGCACAAGGAAGATTAACAGCAGCAAGTACTGCAGCTATTAGTTCAACACTTACAATCGCAGCAGATTCAGGAAGTAACGATACTGTAACAATAGGAACAGACACACTTACTTTTGAAGGAACTGCAAATGAAATATCAACAACAGTTTCAAATAATAAAATCAATGTAGCTTTACCAGATAATGTTGTTATTGGTGGAAACTTAACAGTCACAGGAAATTACACAGTAAATGGAAGCACCAGTACTAATAGTGTTACCAACATGGTTATATCAGATAACCTTATAGAATTAAACAACGGAGCAAGTTCAAATGCAAATGATAGTGGACTAGTAATAGAAAGAGGTAGCACAGGAGATAATGCTATCTTCATGTGGGACGAATCCGCAGATAAATTCGTAGTAGGAACAACAACAGCAACAGGAACAAGTACTGGTAACTTAACGGTCACTACAGGAACTCTTGTAGCAAATTTAGAAGGTGCAGTTACAGGCAACGCGTCAACTGCAACAGCGCTAGCTACAGCAAGAACTATTGGTGGCACAAGTTTTGATGGTACAGCAAATATTTCTGTAGCATTAGCAGATACAGCTACAGCGTTAGCAAGTGCTAGAACTATTCATGGCGTATCATTTGATGGGTCAGCAAACATAGACTTATCAGAAGTTATTTCTGATACAGTTGGAGCAATGTTCTCGAGTAATACAGAAACAGGTATTACAGCAACTTATCAAGATAGTGACAATACTATAGACTTAGTAATCGGAACACTGAATCAAAATACAACAGGTTCTGCAGCAACTCTAACAAGTGCTAGAACTATTGGTGGTGTATCATTTGATGGGTCAGCAAACATTAACTTACCAGGTGTAAATTCAGCAGGTAATCAAAATACAACAGGCTCTGCAGCTACATTAACAAATGGAAGAACAATAGGAATGACAGGAGATGTTGTTTGGACATCTGCATCATTTGATGGCTCAGGAAATGTAACAGGCTCAGCAACTATACAAGCAGATTCAGTAGAACAATCTATGATAGCAGACGATGCAGTAGGAGCAGACCAGCTCGCTGCAAACTCAGTAGTTTCTGCAAGTATAGTAAATGGAAGTATAGTATCAGCAGATATTGCTGCAAACACTATTGCTACTAGCAATGTAGCAGACAACGCTATAGACGCTACTAAGATTGCGTCTAATTCAATTCTTACCAGACATATTGACGATAATCAAATAACAGGAGATCAAATTGCTGACGATATAGTACTCAGTGGTACTGGGGCACTAAGAATGCCTGACGGAACAACTGCTCAAAGACCTGGTTCTGCAGCTGCAGGTATGTTCCGATATAATACTACTTTAGGAAAATTCGAGGGCTATACTGATGCCTGGGGAGAAGTTGGCGGCGGTGGATCAAGTGGCTTCTTAACTGATATATTTGATGGCACAACCACACCAGCTACGGACGGTAGCCGAGTTGCGTTTACTATGTCTCAAGCTGTTACTGATGAAAAGTTTGTAATGGTATTCATAGACGGTGTTTATCAAGCACATGCGGCATATAGTGTAAGTGGAACTACATTGACCATGGCAGATGCACCAGTCGCAGGTAGAGTACTCACAGTACATACAGTATCAGCAGCAGTACAGGGAGATGGACTTACCATCAATAACTTTAGTGGAGATGGCTCAGACACTACTTTTACACTAAATGTTGACCCAACACACGAAAATAACACACAAGTATATATAGACGGTGTATACCAGTTTAAAAATACATATTCAGTTAGTGGAACAACACTAACATTCTCAACTGCACCACCAAATGGTTCAGGCATTGAGGTAATGGTACATAGCCAAACAACAATAAATAGCGCGGGTAGTTTAGCAGCGGGTGCTGTTTCTGGTTTATCAGAAGTAACAATCGCAGGTGCTGACCATCTTATGCTTTTTGATGCTACAGACAATGCATTAAAGAAAGGACTTGCATCAGATTTAATTGAACAATTAACAACAGAACAAGTACAAGATGTAGTTGGAGCAATGGTTTCAAGTAACACAGAAACGGGTGTTGCAGTATCTTATGAAGATGGCGATGGCACACTTGACTTTGTACTTGCTTCAGCACAACCAACAGTTACGAGTTTAGGTACTTTAACAACTCTTACAGTTGATGATATAACTATTAATGGCTCTACTATTTCTAGAGGAGGGTCAGGAGATTTATTCTTTGATATTGGCGGAAACATACAATTAGATGCTGATGATAATGGAGAAATAAGATTTTTAGATGGTGGTACTCAATACGCTACAATTAAAAAAGATGGAAATAACGCACTTTTCCAATCTATAGTAGCTGATGGCGATTTTATAATACAAGGTATAGATGGTTCTTCCTTTATATCTGCTCTTACCCTTGATATGTCTGCTGCAGGAGCCGCAACTTTTAATAGTTCAGTTAATGCAACAAACTTATTAATAAGTGGAGCACAAGGCTCTGATGGTCAGGTCTTAACATCTACAGGAAGCGGAGTTGCGTGGGAAGATGCAGCAGGTGGTGTAGCGGGGATTAGTTCAAGTGCTGATGCTACTGCTATAACTATTGGTAGTGATGAGGGTGTAACATTTTCAGCAGGAATAACTTCTACTCAACCTAATGCTTTCGGTGCTTGTAGTTTTAACGATGCTGATTTATCAGATGTTGGTACTATTTTTGCTGACCAATATTTAGGTGATGCAGATACTAACACAGGAATTGTTTTAAATGGTTCAGATGTAATGACATTACATACTGCTGGTACAGAAAGACTCAGAATTGCTGCTGATGGAAAAGTTGCAATCGGACAAACCGATGCAGGTAATGCAAAGCTAGTTATTAATGGTAGTGTTGGTGCAGGTTCTGATACTGCTGTGCTTGATTTTGATGGCTATGGTACTTATGGTGCAGATTCTTCACAATCTATTAACTTTAGAATGGGTAGAACTGGACAAGCTACTGACCAAGGCGCACAAATAAGAAGTATTTTCCAAGGTGGTGGTGCAACAGCAGGTCAAACAGCCATTGGGTTTGAGTTTCGTACTGTTTCCGAAAATACTGTAGCTACAAGTGTTCGATTTAGTGGTACTAGTCGTAGAATACAATTTAATAGTGATGAAATACCACACTCAAATAATCCTGTAACACAAGCACCTATAGTAATAGGTCCTTCAACTTCTAATGCAATAACATCAGGTTTAACAAATTCTACAGTTTTATTAAATAGAGGCGGTGAATTATATGCTGTAGATTCTTCACATAATAATACACAGATTACACCACATAACTGGGGTTTAATATCTTCTGGACCAAGTGAAGAATTAGCTTGGACATATTATTCACAAAGACCAAACCCAAGTAACAGCGAACAAATACAAACAATAAATGTTGATATGGCTAAAGTAGTTAGAAAAGTTGAAGACTTAGTAGGTGAAAAACTTATATATACAGAAAACTCAGATAAAGATGGACATACTTTCCAAACTATTATTTCTGATATACAAACTACACTAACAAATTTAACAACAAGAATAGAAGCATTAGAAGGATAATATGGCAATAACAACAGTATCATCACATGTTGTTTCAGTCAATGCCATACAAGGCACACTGATAGCAGACAACGCAATCACAGCAGTTCATATTGCTACGAACGCTGTGTCTGGAACACTCATAGCTGATAATGCGGTTACAGCCGTGCATATCGCACAAAACTCAATAACAGTAACACAACTCGCAGATGACTGTGTAGAATCAGATAAAATAGCTGATGGCGTAATTACGACCAATCACTTAAATAAAGCAATGATTTCATCACAGACAGAAGTCACAGCAGTAGCTGGAGACTTTCTATTGATTGGAGATACAAGTGATTCAAATAATTTAAAGAAGATACCAATTAGTGGGGTAACTGCACTAGTTGACCTAAGTAGTAAAGCAAACTTAGCAAGTCCTAGTTTTACTGGAACAGTAACTATAACTGGTGCTTCAAGTAATTATAACACTTTACAATTAACGTCTAATTCTACAGGCCATGGAACAATTATAAATTTAGGAGATACATCTGATGCAGATTATGGAAGTATAACCCAATTTGCTAGTTCTGCTGGAGAAGGTGGAAGAATGAGATTCATTGCTGGTACTACAGAAACTATGAATCTTAGAGGTGGCAAAGTCGGAATTGGAGTTAGTAGTCCTTCACAAGCATTAGAGGTTACAGGCATAACATTATCTGATGGATATAGAACAGCAGTAGATAATACAAATTACAACTTGTTGACTAGAAATAGTTCAAATACTGCTGTTTATATACAACAAGCTGGTTCAGGAAATATATTAGATGTTCAATCAGGAAGTGCTGGTGCTGGTCAGGGTACTTCTAGGTTACTCGTTGATTCTTCAGGAGATGTACTTATAGGGCAAACATCACAAACTGGATATGGTTTTGCACAAAAATTAGTAGTAGGTGATGGCGATAATAATGATGGTATTACTATTCAATCAGGTTCAACTCATCAAGGAAATTTAGCTTTTAATCATTCTGATGGTACGACTGCTCATGGAAGAATAAGTTATCAGCATGGTACT
>Ga0181405_1000201_pt1 | contig 20802 bp, 27 predicted proteins | sample 28SPOviralmetaG_FD_130134 | JGI IMG/M metagenome (GOLD analysis project Ga0181405, IMG submission 130134) | Marine viral communities from the oligotrophic San Pedro Time Series (SPOT) site, San Pedro Channel, CA, USA - 28 SPOT_SRF_2011-11-29 | ecosystem: Environmental > Aquatic > Marine > Strait...
AGGTGCAGGTGCAGGAGCAGCAGGTGCAGGTGCAGGCGCGGCAGGTGCAGGTGCAGGAGCAGGAGCAGCAGGTGCAGGTGCAGGCGCGGCAGGTGCAGGAGCATCCGGCGCCGGATTCGCTTGTTGTTGTTGTGGTGAATACTGACCAGAGTCAATAGCGTCTTGAGCTTGATCAACAAAGTCTGGTATTAAATTTTTTACGGCTTTATATTCAACGGTACCGGATTGAGGTAGACCTTCTAATGAATTCATATAAGCTGGGTCAACTCCCATCTGTCGGGCTAAGAATTCTCTTAATTGACCTACATCTACTGGTTGTTTATTACGACCTAGTGTTCTATTAAACATACTAAGTATAGTTTTACCTTTCTCTTTATTAGCTACACGTGCGCTAGCGCGATCTGATACACCACCAAACATTTTTGCGATTGGGCTTTTAGCTAACTGTTTATCCCAGAAGCCACCCTTTTCATCAATCTGTTGCGTATGAATGGCTGTATACGCTTCGACAAGATTATTTAAATCGTTATTCTTAGAGCTCATATAAATTATTTATTATATATAAGCTATAAATAACGCTATCGAGGATATTTATCTCTATCGTCTAAGTTAGGTTTATCTTCTGACCACATAGCACACAATATATTCCATACAGCAGCTGCCGCATGATCTTCACTATCTTCACCAGCGAACCAAGCTTGTAAGTGCCGCATCGCGCTATCATAATATACACTCAATGGCATGCCCTTCATCCAGTTACTCTCACCGTATTTTTCAGCACCTTCTAGATATCTTACCAACACTCTATCTAATTCTTTTTGTGGTATTAAACTCATTCTAAGCTTACCGTCTCCAGTATCTCTTTGTGCACCTGTTTTAAATTGTCTATTAACAGATTGCATTAGGATGTCTATTTGTTCTTTTTTCAATTTCGGCTTATCTTTCTTTTGTGTCATTAATATCCTCCGCATCTTTATGTTGATATTTGGATTGGTATGTAGATAAACCACAATATGCAGCCATAATTGTACAAAAGACAGCGAAGATACCCTCTTGTTCTTGGACGAATATAATTGCTATTATCATATTAATAACACAGCATATTATTAGAAACTTACCGGAGAAGTTTAAAACAGACCAGGGAGCCATTACTTGTGAAAGTATAGTTTATGATTTAAAAAATCTACCCACATATCACTAGCCATTCCATGAAGACCTGCTTCTAAGTCGGCTTGACCGCTATAATTATTTCTAGTCGAGCGCTCCATAAATATACTACCAGCATCTACTTCAGCAACAGCCTTATGTATAACACACCCGACTTTATCATATTCTTTAGTACCACCACCAGTGGTCTCGTTGTTTTCAAATACTCTTCGTTGAGGGTCTTTACCTTTTAATTCCGGATATTCAGATATTAATCCTGGGTGTAGGTTCCATATTTCATAATCTTTACATACATCGCCAGGTATGATACGCATCCATCCATGTAGGGATATTAATGCGTGTTCAGTATCTTCAAACAAGTAATCGTAATCAGCTGATGTTGGATTGCTTTTTGTATATACAACTTTCGGAAAAGTCTTAATATCAGGATGTATATTTTTCGAATTCGGCTTTTGATTTGTAATAACCTTGGCCGGTTTTTTACCAATAATTTTAGATATATTTACAATCTCAGAGCCTGTATGGCTAAACATCGCGATCCAGTTTCTCATCTTCGTAATATTTTTTTAAACATTTTAGTGTTATACTCTACTAGTTCCATCTCGCTATCTGTAATCTCATGATCGATCATATCAGCTAGGAGAGCTTTGGGTTTACTCGTCAGAGCGTACTCATCATTGTATTTTAGATTGTGCATAGAAGCTACTATAGGATTCGACGTGTCCACGCTTTTAATATTGTATACGTTGTTATCTACATACCATCTAAATTCTCGCGCCAAACTACATCCTAATAGGTGATGAGGCTTATTCCAGTTCCATACACCCTCATCAATTAATTGTTTAATTAGTCGCTGACGACCGGAGACGTTTCTTTCAAGTTCATTCATACCGTAACCAGTACCTTGATAGTATGAGTAATCGAAACTAATAGCTACCATATCAGCTGCTTGACTTATAAATTTATAACACTCAACAAGATCAGTCCACGTGCGCCCTTGCACAACACCCATCTGTCTTATATGAGGAAATGAATGATCTTTTTCCCAATCTAACCAGCCTTGAATTGTACCGTTAGCATCCTCTAATACATCTGGTACTATATATAGATTAGGCATTAATTTTTCAATCCATTCAGCATATTTATCAGGAGCAAAACTCTCCCCTAATTCAAAAATACTATTATCTAAATATACTTCCTTATCTAATAACTTAGCTTCTTTAAAAAAATTGAAATAACTATCATGTGTTTCAAATAAATGAACTAGTGCATAACAGTAATCATTATATTCTAATGATTTAGGTAAGATAGATATTGGGCTCTCGTGAGATACTTCTATTCGCATATATTAATTATATGCTATATTTGATAAGAAAACAACTATTATCTATATACAGTAACAGCTTTATTACACCCGAAAGTTTCTATTGGGTATATAACATTAGCATTAAGCGTTACTCCAGTAACTAATTTGAATTGATTAACTGGAGGCCCTATATTATAACCATCTAAACTCTGATTTCTAATTATAAGTTCTGCGTTTGTAACCGTTGAATTTGATTGTATACCGACATATGATTCACCTGTAGTATATCCTACGAAAGCTACTCCTGTATCGTTGTTTACTTGAGCAGCGGTAAACGCTGAGGCACCTCCGGAGCCATTATCTGTAGTCGTAGCATCGTTATTACCTACTACCTTTTCGTTTGTATATATTATAATACCTGTAGCTTTATTAATATTACCTTCTACTGTTACTGTTATAGTGCCACTAGATCCAACTTGTGTTAAGTGATCGTTTGTGTTGATAGCGGCTGATATATTTAAATAAGTCTCAGATAGTGTTTCACCTATCAAAACGCCGGTATTTTCAATACCGTTCTGTAAACGTCTATGATCAGCTCCTGTCGGAGAAGTTGTAAATGTCAGTTTTGGTGCAGATATGCTTTTACCTTTTAGTGTTATTGTCTCGCCATCAGTAGGTTGAATATCAAAAGTGATTGTACTTTTTGGAAATTTACCAATTGCAGCAGACGTTGTACCGTCAGTATGGATAACTCTATATGACCTACTCATTATTAATTATAAACCTTTACAGTTCCGGAACATCCAAATGTTTGTATAGGTAATATAACCCCGGAAGCTAGCGTTATTGTTGCTGTTGTCATTTGATTGGCAGGAGGACCAACATTATAACCGTCTTTATCTGGGTCGCGTATTAAGACGGTTACTGATCCGGAGCCTTGAATACCATTATATATTTTACCGGTATTATAAAGCCCTGTCATTGTAACACCGGCGGTGTCAATTGCCCCGACTAAGGTGAACGATCCAGCCTTAGCAATACCAATATTACCAGATAATTTTTCATTTTCATAGACTGTTACACCGTGAGCTGTATTAATATTGCCACTTACCGTACATGTTATAGTATTTGATGAACCAGTTTGTATTAAATCAACGTGAGTGTTAATAGCAGTTGATATATTTAAATATGTTTCTGATAGCGTGTTACCTATTAATACATCTGTGTTCCTAATACCATTATGAAGACGTCTATGATCTGCAGCTGTATCGCTAGTAGATTTAAACGTGAGTGTTGTAGAATCACTACTAATTCTAGTAATTGTTATTGTTTCACCATCAGTAGGTTGTGTATTAAATGCAAAGGTGTGTTTTGGAAAAGAACCGGCGTTCACCGTAGTGCCGGTATGACTATGTATATCTCTATAAACTCGATCGCTCATATAATTATTTATTAGTTAGAGAAGGTATATATACAAAAAAAAACGACTCTCCAGCATCACCTGTAAGAGTCGAAAATTGTTTTATCGTCGTATATATCATTTCAACGACTAATAGCCATGTATCCTAGAAGTACTTGGAACTTGCACCTGGTGTGAACGCTGTACCGAGATTCTTCACTATAATCACGTGATAATAGAGCTCTGCACCGAAGATGTTGTCAACAACACCATAACGGGTTAAGAGGCCTACACGTGGAGCGAAATCATTCGGTCCGATTGTTCTTTGCACCATGACAGGAATGTACGGACAGTAGATGATACCTGTATCATAGAACTCTGGTCCTTTATAACCGAGAAGAACGTAGTTCAATTCGGCTGTACGTTGCGTACTGGAACCAGGTACTTGATGATCAGGACGACCAGCATTGCCTATGAACTGGGCTTCTGTACGAGTGTCGCGATATACGTTAAAGCGACCACCGAGATTACCAACACGAGCAATTCCAACAGGTTGTGTGTTAACGTTACCTTGAACTTGCATCCACTGAAATTCAGGGAGCATTTCAAGAATAGCGGCAACCTTAGGTGTAGCAACTATAAAGTTAGCAGCACCACGTCTGTTACGAATAGCAATTCGATTGGCTTCAACAATGATCTTCGCATATAAGTCACGATTACGTTCAGCCATCCAGCGGCCGTCAGCAGTAGATGGTTCCCATGTACTATATCCAGATCCTGTACCAGCGTTGAGAGCTACTTGAACCATCCTCATGAGCATTTCACGATCGATTTCGGCCTGAATTTCGTACGACATAGCGTTCGTTAATTCGGTGTCGATATCAATACCGTTCATGTTCTTAAGATCTTGTTCAAGTTCAACACTCCACTTAGCAGCGAGTCGTCTTGTACCAGCTTCAACTGACGTCTTTTCAAAAGATACTTCCATTTGAGGAATATCACTTGTAAGTTCGAAGTTTTTAAGAAGCGTTGCAATACCGTCGTCTCCAGTGCCGAATTGAAAATCTGAATGACCAGATAATCCGGAGCTAGAAGTACCAGTAAAGCGGGTATCAAGATGATTGTATCCTACTTCCTTACCGTCATTCGATGAAACCATATGAGCGACGGAACTAGTTCCATCACTATCAGAACCAGACCTGCCGGTTCCGAGATAGCTTCCATCATACTTGTACCGCAACGCAAAAGCGAGACCAACGGGACCAGACATAGGCTGGACACCAACGATTTCGTTTGTGATGAGTTCCGGGAATGTACGACGGATCATCGGGATAAGGATCTTAGGGAGACGAGCATCACCGTTAGCGTAGTTATCACCAGCGCGGACGACGTTTGGTTGACCAGTGCCTATAGCACCGGCGGAACCGAACGATCCTCCACCTCCAGCGAGGTTGGCTTCTTGTAAGCACCACTGCTCTTGGTTTTCCAAGAGGATAGCGGTATTTACACGGTCATGATCATTTTCAATCTCAGCTACATTATCTGAAGTGTAGTCCAACACAGGGTTCCACTTTTCTAAAAGAGCGTCTGCACGATCCCTATCGATATAAGCGGGGGTTGGTTTTACAATATTTGACATAATAATGTTTTCCTTGTTTACCTTGACTCAGGTTATATAATAACCTCAACTTACAAATACCTAAAAATAGGCAAAATTAAGCTCTCTGTAACTCCTCCATGTAGTTACTTAAGAGAGGATTGGCTTGCTCATCCGTCACGGCTTGTGCGGTATTAGCAGCTTGTGTATTTTCAGAAATGACCTGCGTTTGTTTCTTTGTAGGTCTATCAACTATTTCTTTCTTCTGTTCAGCTTCTTTCTTAAAAGATGCTAAACGATCTTCTTCTGTCTTTTCTAGAAGCTTTAGAGTATAGTTATAATTTTCTTCTATAAATTCTGGAGTTTTGTTTCCTAATACTTTGAACATATATTCTCGTTTAATCTTCGGAAGATCTTTTGTCTTTTGTTCAAGTACTAAATTTGACTGAGCTCTGATCAACTCTTTTGTAAGAGTTTCGTTCTTTTCAGATAATTGCTCAGCATGACTGGATAAATTATCAATCTTTTCTTTACCATCCTTAACTGCGCCTCTAATCGAGGATTGAGCTAATGCGTTATCAACAGCTAATGCTTCTCTTAATTGCTTAAGCATACTAGTAGCGGCTGTATTCTTCATAGCCTTCTTAATATCAGCTTCCGGGATGGCTCGTTCGATATAAAGATCGAGATAGTTACTAATGTTTTCAACCAACTGGTCTTTAAAACCACCGGCATCTTCATTTAATGTAGAGTTAAATTTTTCAGCGACAACAGCTAATTTCTTAGCATGGTCGGAGTTTATAGCTTTAACAAGCTTATTTAATTTTTCTGTATGATCGGTATCAATAGCTTCTAACAGCTTCTCCAATTTCTCTGAGTGATCTTCATCCTGTTCGGTTAAAGCCTTCTCGACGTGTAAAGCAGCTCGTTCACTAACAGACTGCTCAAATACTGTTTCTATCTCCGTAAGAGCTTCTTCCGAAAGTATACCTTCGGTTGCTTCTCTCAGCACTTTTGTTATTGATGGTTTATCGCTCATTTTTAAAAATATTGTTTTGTTTTTGTTTATTCATTTGCTGTAAGAGTTTATGTTCTACAGCTGCTTTTAAATATTTATCCGCCGCCGCATAATTTTTCTCGTTTACGCATTGTATAAACTGTTTAATATTTATAGCTTCTGACGTTTGTTTCTTATTCATAATTATTAATATTTATTCTTTACGCTTGTTAAGAAGTTTAATACTTGTTCCTTTAAGTATACTTCAACATCGTTTTTGGGTAGGGTTGATATGTTTTTCTCGAAGTTATCATACAGTTCGCAAAATGTACCATCTGTATTACATACATATTGCTTACTCTCTAATATACCGTTTACAAATGCTTTTGGATAACTAGGATCTGCAACACAATCAACAGCAATAAGTCTCATATCTTTAACAGTATTTTCTCCACTTTCGTTCTCTACTAATTGGCCTAACGATCTGCTAGACACTCCTAAAGAGCAACCATCATTAATTAATGACTGCACTATTAGACCTGCTGGCGTACTTAAAACCTTAGAGCGCCCCATTACAACATTACCCTCAAAATACAAATCTGTAACTAGGTGGCATGCTTTATCGAGACTTACATCAGCTGATGTAGGGTGATTCAATTCACCGAAACTTCTCTTCTTCTTAACACATTCTGTGACATACCTATCAACCTCACGCTTCATCTCTTCTACAGGATATAATCTATTGTTCCTGTTGATCTCATTACATACCATGTAAGGGCCTACAATATGCATAGATTTTTTCTTGCTCGAACTCTCCTCTTCAATGAGGTATTGAAATTGATCGACGTCAGTTTCTTCGACTAGTAAATTAAAAGGTGATGTGGTCATTCTACAAATATTTATTCTCAAATGCTCGATTTCAATGGAATAGATGGTCTTCCGTCAATACTTGAAATTTATACCCATGTTTTCTACACCATTGCTCTGCAGCTTTCCATTTAGATTGGTTGCGAATATATTCGATATTTTCATATAATATCGTACTTTTCTTCTTATTACCGTGAGTTTTTGGTTTTTGGGTTTGTCTCTTTGGTTTTATTTCAATTAGATATTTTACGAGTGTATTACCTTCTCTTATTATAACCTTATTATCAACCATATATCTATGTGCTCTACCATCGAGCGGATTGACATACGGTATAATAACTGATTCACTAGTCCACTCAACAATATTCGGGTTGTTATCACACCACCGGAAGAATTTTAATTCCCAGCTACTTAGGTATCGAGGGTTGCCTTTGCCTTTATATTTTCCTGTCGGTAGAGGTTTGTATGTACCTTGCTTATATTTAGAATAATTTTTTTTCTTCATTATAAATCATAGCTCGGACCGAATAGCGGAAAGATATGAGGATCGCCGGCGGCATAGCTATCGGTATCTGTTGACACTTCCCAGTCACCTGTATAGTTCACAGTCGGTGTTTCAATCGCATAATATGTAGCCGATGTAAAATCGCTGCTGACTAGCCATCGCTCTTTTAATCTTGTATCTAAACTATCATCCCATCTCACTATAGTAGCAGTAAAATCATTTAGATCTATATCAGTACCTACGAGATTCATTTTTTTAAAGAACGATGGGTTACCTCCTGTGGAAGGTTTCTCTTTATAATAATAGAAATAATCATATGTGGGTTGATTTTCTAGCGTTATTGTAGATGAAGCATACGACCAAAAATTATGAACTCCGGTTCCAAGACCGAAATTAAGATTTGAAGGTGTAGAGCTTCTATACCGGAAATTAGGGCTTAGGTATATTCTAGCGTAAGAACTATTACCGGAAGTGGTTGGCCAACTCTCAATGGCGCCAGTACCTACTCGGTTTTCCGCTGGCTCGAACGGAGCTGTTATGCGCTGAAAAGTACCTGTGGTGCCCTGGTATACAGTACCCATGGCTTATCTTTATCCAACAAAGAACATTGGAGGTGAAGCATCTCCAAGACCAGCTGCACCTTCGTATAGGTTCGCTTCTAATTTATCTTTTTCTGCTAAGCCTTCACTTAAAAGTTCACCATGATTTAATGTACCTCCTCCGAATAGAGCGGTACCGGCATATTTTCCTCTTATACGCCCTATTGTTATTTTAGTTAATGCTAACGCGTACTGATATACCCAGACTTCTTTGACTAACTCTCTAACGGGCTTCTCAACATATGCTCCTATTAAACCATAGAATTCGGCTGTATTAGCTCTACCGGGTTCTGGTGTTAAAAATAATCGCTGATGTGCGCTATCAAATTTAAAATAATGTTTTTGTGATAAGAGAGTGCTTCTTACATCTAACCAATTTTTCATAGTGTACCAGCTAACAAGATCGAATCCGTATTTTCCCATCGCATAACTAAAATATGTCTGCTGTGCTAGGGTTTGCTCTAATGTAAATAATGTATTAACCCCTGTTGTAGAGCCTTCTTCAAATGAATATACATCTATAACTTTTCTATAGTTATCTAAATCGTAATCATAACCAGCAGATACCGCGGTTGAGGAAGTCGACTCAGTCGAAACGCCAGAAGGTGAAGCTGTATACGTCGCGCGCATTTCTGGTGTATAGGAAAACACTTTATCCATTGGTAACCCTCTACCATACTCGTATAGTGAACTATTAAACACTAGATACTCTTCCGTATAACCTCCGAACTTAGAAAACATCTCTATTGATATAGAAATGTTATCCATTACTTGATCCTGATGTGTCTCTACGTTAATCTGAGGGTAACCTAAAGACATCGCTATTCGCTCAGCTAATTTAGCGAACGTTGTTATTCGATGGTTTAGATGCGTACTAAAGAAATTGCTAACAGGTGAAGCTGAAACTGAATTAGATATATGGCCCATTTAAATTATTTAGGCAAACTAAGCGGGAGGACCCGCCGGTGGTTCACCACCGCCAGGCTCAGCCGGTGGCGGTACCGGTCCTCCTAGACCTTCTCCACCTACTGGGCCACCGAAGTCCGGTGGTGAGTCAATACCACCACCTAAACCGCCTCCGCCAAACCCACCACCTAAATCACCGCCTGGTGCTGCTTCCATTCCGGCTTCCATTTGATCGGCTTGCGCGAGTAGCTGTTCTCTCCAGTTTGGACCGAATTGTTCTATCTGCGCTAGTTCCCATGCTAATTGTTTATCTTTACGTAGCCATTCCCTGTTTGATTTTATCTCATTATCGGACCAGTCTAAATATTTCTTCATAGCGTAGGTTTGAGATACGCTTTCATTACCACCTATATTTGTAAAGTTATTTGATTTGAGCTCCATTATTTGAGACTCTCTTAATGTATAAAAATTCGTTGGTGGATTAAATACAACATCAAAGTGGTGTTCTTTTAAATCGTACTCATCCCACAACTTTGTTAGCTTTAAGTGTGTTACAAAAGATGATTTTAAGGCAGCGGAAAATTTTTGTTGAAATCTAATTAACGTTCTCGCAAACTTAAGCTCTTCTCTCAACATGTTTGTACCATCATCATATACAGAAGCACTATCTAATCGACCGACAGGTATGTGTAGAGATTTATAAAGCTTCTTTACAAAGTATGCTAAATCCTCAATATTATCAAAACCTTGTCCTTGCTGAAGACTTTGCACACTCGAACCTTCACTACCTTGTCTTTTTGCAAACCAATAACTATCTAACATAGATTGAGGATCAAAAGTATTAACTCTCGATTCAGTACTATTATCATATGTCTTTTTATTAAAATAATTATGCATTAGTTTTTTGAGGTAAGCTTCCGCCTTAGGTGGTGATAGGTTACCTACATCAACATTAAACATTAATCTCTCTGGAGACCTGACTAATCTATGAACAACAACAGCATCTTCCATCATTGTTAACTGTCTGTAAGCTCTCCGGCAGTTTTCAACAAATGGCAACCTCATTGTTTTGTCTTCATTCCATATACCGCTATGAACATAACACATTTGATGTTTATCAAAAGGTACAAAATTGTACTTTTCGACAGTGTTTGTCTTCGGATTAATAACCGGTTGCCTCAATAGATAACCTTTAATGAGCATATTTTGAACGTTGTCGTATATCGGATCCACTAATTCGGTCGGTACTTCTACTAGACCTAAAATACCAGCCTCGGTATGATCTTCATGTATTACATGCTCAAAAAACACTTCACCGTCAACTAATAAACTTCTAAAATACTCCCATCCTTTATCTTCAAACTCATAATAATCTGCGATCTTTTTAAACTCTTTATTCAATTCATCTAATATAGTATTACTAAAATCTTGATCTCTGAACTTTAATTTAACTATATCATTTCGTTGATCTTCAACGATTACACCATCACATATTTCATCTAGAGCGTCAGCGACTTCAGCGTATGCTGACATTATTCTGTAATCCATTAATCGTTTCCCTTTATCTACATCAACATTTGCATACATATATTGATGATAGTTCGGGTCGACCATTATTGATCCTTCTGCAAAACCGTCTTCGGTTTTTCTTGATACACTATATTTTGCTAGAACATTCTCGCGCCTAGTCCCTGTATCATAAAAATGTTTATATGTTGGGTTAATCTCACCAATTGCCTCCATCGATGTATTGTTGGAGCCTGAATACGGTAAATTTGATGAAACATATCGCATGAAATCGCGACCGAACTGTCTTGTGCTACCTTTATCTTTTTGTACGTCTGCCATAGTAATATATATTTAATCAATAATCATTGAACTACAATCCTTCCGGATGAAGAAACTGCAGGTGTCGTATAGAAGCTAGCAGTATTATCAGTTGATTGATAAATGTCAGTACTCGCTCTCGAATATCCGGCGCGGTTGGCGATAACTATATCTACAACCCCGATAGCAGACGCTGTTGGTAAATTAAGAGTCATATTGTTTTCTGATGTTATTGTATGGGAAACCTCTATACCTGTAATAGGTGGGTATTTTGCTGCTAACGTTGGATCACTATCTGTCGCTAATACCATGTGACTATATAAATCGTATGCTGAGACTTGTTCGGAAAAAATATTACCAGATGTTGGAGGTATTATGAATGTGCGGACAACTTCATGTGTTGTTTTACCGAACAATGGAGCGTCTAGTAAATCTGTTTCCATTCCGGAAAAAGCTGCTGTTAGGGAATACGGTGTTGATGTACCATACGACGATAATATAACCGACTTATTGTTCGACCAAAAACCTAGTCCTAATATTGATACAGTCGTCTTATTGTTAACCTTTGTATATAAGTTCTTTATATTGGTTATCAACGGTCGACCATATATCTTAAATGATTCTTTATGTGATCCCATATTATATATCCTCAAATAATGAATTGAAAGTTGTTAGCTTGTCAGATGTTGTTATATTTGGCATTCCGGGGACGGATTCAATTGCATATAAATTAGTACCTATTTCAAATATAGTCTTCACCGGTGTTGTATGTTTCCGGAATAGCCATCCTTTTATTGTAAATGACGTATCTGCTGATACTCTATATGGCGAATCAGGCGTTAATTCCGTTGGGTAGTTTAAGCCAATATTCTCATTCCATAAAACTTCTGACCGAATTTCTTGGGCGATAGATGCGAAACTCGCTGGTACTTTCCAAGAAATTATAATGTACGGATTATTATAGGGTATAAAGTTACTGAGAATTTGATCCATATCAGATTGATATTTTGCCATAATATTCATATTAACTGATATATTAATTGGTATAGGTTGAGGTACTTTATCCTCTCTGCCTATCATACCGCTCGGTGTATTTGAAAGTGTGGTTAAATGATACGAGGCGTCTAATTTGTTAAAAACTCTTTGTGGGTCCCTAGCGACGCTAGAAATACTAACAGCTATCACTGGTAAAGTTATATGCTTAGCTTTATTAATTATATCATGTAACACACGTTGTTTCGGCGCATAAACATATCTCACCTGTATCTTGTCTTGCGCTTCGCGAGCCTTATTATATCTCTTTATAGTCACATCATCAAATGCAGCTACAAACTGTGTCATAAGATCTTTTATTTCGAAATAAAATGGATCACTCTTCATACTATATAAAATATTTAGTTGATTTCACTTGTTTAATATCATAAAATGATATATTGTAAAAGTGTGGAAAAACGCTATAACAATGCCTATCGGCGCTTTCGGTACACGAGCGTGAAGAGTGGTTACTTCAAGGGATAGGATTTGACTCGGCAGAGAGAACTGCTGGAATAGACAGAGCTAAATTAAACTCACTCGTGAAGTGACGAGAATAAAAACGGCGCAGTAAAACGCGCATCACACCGAACTACGACATTTTGTCGATATGTTTTAGCGGTCGAAAGACCGGAGTTTATAGGTTAGGATTCTCCATAAAGCTAAAATCTCATATGAGTATTCACTTCGTCTTGATAAATCGGTAAACCTGGAAATCATACAAGACATAATATGCCCTGTCGTCGGACGGGTGTATTATGTACTTACGATGCCCTGGAGAACAACAAGATTACTTTACAACTATATGGAGCTGACCGTTAAGAAACTTATTAGAAGAAGATATATCAATACTCGAGAATAGCTCTCTCAGAGTATTACTATTATCTAGGGCAAGTCTATCTAAACTATAATCGAATGTTATTCGATCTTTTGTTATATCAGTGTTGAAAGGGTATAATATATCGTATGATTTATTTGTTTTGGGAGTTTTTATTATAATAGTTAGATAGTAGTCTTTTGTATTATATAATATTAACGTGCCTTTACGTATAGCTTTATTATTATAAACAACTTCAATATTTCGTTGAAGAATATCATCTAATGCTTCTCTAATTTTAGTAAACGATCTCACGACATCATAAAAGCTGTTTTTTGTTTCGGTGTCATCGGGTATAATATATCATTGTAATATGACCAAAATTCTTCATCATCATTGATAATAGACACAATATCGCAGTCATCAACACTTATACATCTAAAATCCTGTACTAATATATCCCATGCAATAACTATACTCTTTGCCCGTGGATTATATCCAGGGTTCTTTTTGACAGGTTCATTATAATTGAGAAGCTTCCGACCAGGTTCGGATCTCAGAACATTATTACTATTTGTACATAACATTCTTCTTGTTGGAGGAAGCCCGGGTTTCGGTCTACGTCTAGTAAATTTTATTTCTAAGACGTTTTTCTCTAAAAGAGCTTTAAGAGTCGGATGTGCTACTTTCATCTCTAGGCTTACAAACTCCAAACAAACGCTCTTCATTTAAGAAAATTCCATGAGCTAGTTCTCCATGTCCGTCAATTGTAATGCCTGAGATTGGTACACCTTTATCATGAGGAAAGATAATATGGTCTCCAGTCTTTACGTTTTTACATCCAGTACCTGCTAAAATTACCTTACCGATTCTCCATGCGCGGTGGATTGTATTACTCGGTACAACGATTCCACCTCTCATAACATCCCCGTCAAGGCTTTCATCTGCATACTCAGCTAAAATTAAATCATCAAAAAGATTACATAAATCGTAATCCGCTAGTCCGAAATCATTGTCTGAATGTGTTCCGAGATCGATTAAACTTTTAGTCGGTGTTAGTTGGTCTATGTTGGCGCTCATACTCTAACAATAATTTAATCTCCCGTTCGGATAATTCAAGGTTGCTAGCTAGAAGTTTTACTTCGTTGTGCTCTTCTTGATCTTTATTATCTTCTTTTTTCGCCTTTTTAATATAAAATATACGCTTAGATTGTAACCGCGGTAAAAATCTCTGTAAAAAATTAAAATATTGGTTACTGTCATTATCAAATATGTTATATAACCAATTACCGGTACTATTAATAATAGTAGCCATTTGAGGCGAATACATAGACACCCATCTATTTATAATATACGGATGCACAGTTTCGTCGCCGATATTAATATCGATCTTCTTCTTTGATACTAGAAGTTTATCTAAGAGGTCAAATAGCATTAGACATATGTGGTTCGATAAGAGCTTTAAGGGTTGATTGCAAACTCTCAACCGGTACCCAATCTAATTTATTTTTTATTTTTGTTATATCCATCGCATATCTCCAGTCATGACCTTTTCTATCCTCTACAAACTCGATCATATCATAGGAAATATTTAAAAGAACTAAAATCATTTTTACAATATCAATATTTTTAATTTCTTCTTCACCACCAATATTATATACATCCCCGGGTATACCATCATCTAATACCCTCGATACCGCCTTGCAGTGATCTAAGACATGGATCCAATCACGTATATTTCGACCAGTACCGTACACCGGTAATTTTTCTCCCGCTATAGCTTTTTGAATCATTAAGGGAATAAGTTTTTCCGGATATTGGTTTGGGCCGTAATTGTTTGAACACCTGGTAATACATATAGGGAGATTATGCGTCATATAATAACTTCTACATAATAAATCACTCGCGGCTTTACTTGCCGCGTACGGGCTGTTGGGTTTTATTATAGAGTCTTCTGTAAAAGCCGGAGAGTATTCGTTTAGATCTCCATATACTTCATCTGTAGAAATATGTATAAATTTATGATCTGTCATGTGACATCGCCGAAAGACTTCAAGAAGTGAATATGTTCCGTTGATATTTGTTTCAATAAATGATTCCGCGTTACTTATACTTCTGTCAACATGGCTTTCCGCGGCAAAATGAACAATAGCCTCAATACTCTCACTTCTATATATATCAACTAGCGCTTCTGTACTATTAATATCGAGTACAGCTTCATTATAATTATTAGAAGAGGTTAAAGACCTATCAATATTAGATACTCGACCGGCATACGTTTTTTTATCGACATTATATATACGGTCATTATAATTGGCTAGCCGGTAATTAATAAAGTTACTACCGATAAATCCTAACCCGCCAGTAACAAGAATGTTCATTTACTAATAATTTTAGTAGTAGCAATAAAAATATCATCATTCAACCCATAAAACAGATCAATAACATCACGCATAAATTGCTCAGCTTGTTGGTCATCGAGGTTAGTGGAATATGCATGCGCCGGCGCTCTTCGACCTGCTTTAATATTTATACCGGTATGACCTAGAGCTGCTTCACCCTTTACGTGAGTAATACTAACACTACATTTACCTTTCGGTTGTACAATACCATGTTGTTCATGCTCTTTATGAACAATAACATCATCACCATCCATCTCAATTGGTGCTTTGATATACCCATGGAGAATGTTAGCTAACTGTGTGTTGAATAGTCGTTGATATGCCACCGCGCCAAACGAGTCTAAGTATGGTATCTCCCAGAGGAAATTAATAGCATCATCACTATAAATAAATTCATTCTTAAGAACATCTTCTTCATCGATCATACCATCCGCTTCAACGATCATAGGGGCTCTGAACGCTAAAATATTACCAATCGGTAATGTTTTATTCCTGAAATATCTATACGCGAAGCGATTGTGTAAAATTTCCCCGTCATAAACCTTTATATCATCAATTATCATATATTAATTATATGATATTATCAACCGAATATCAACTCATATATTAATCAACTCTTTCAATAACCATTAATCCGTTATTGTTTACGAAATTTTCTTTAACTACCCATTCACTGTGAGCATCTAAAAATTCTTCAATTGCTGCTAATAAACCAACTTTATCGTTAGAGATGTCGCTCGAGGTTTGTTTGACTTCAGTAGATTCATCTCTGTAACCGTAAGATACCGTATCATGCATAATAATATATTTACTTACTTTATTGCTATGTTTATGTAGCTCCTGTATTAATTGACCATAAGCGTGCCACGTATCAATAAACAACATATCACATGGCTCGATGTTAATTGCTAATGTATCCGCTTCAATAAATTTAAAGTCTATATTTTCTTTATCAGCTAATACAATTAACCTATTTATACTATCAGTGCGTTGCATATCATAGGATACTAGCTTCTTTGGGCGACTCGCGAGTAACGCCCATGTTGATGTAACATCACGTACACCAAATTCTGTAACTGCGTTACATTGAGTAGCGTATTCTTTCAGCGTCATGAGATGTTCGTTGATATCGGAAGGCGTATTAACCTTCTGTTGCAATATTGTATCGATTTCTGTTTTCATAAATGTATTTAGAATATAATATATTCCATATTTGAGTATCTAATAGTCTGTTTTCGTTTTTGATTCTTGTTATAGGCTGACCTATCATCTGAGAATATATTTCATGTTCCTCCGGAAGTATTGTATTGTTATTAATAATATTAACAAATCCCGGTTCTAGTCGAATCTGTTTTATTTTGCTTAGATCTGTGTCTGTATAATTAATGCCATTAGATCTCATAAAATTACCTATATTAACATCATCTGGTATATTATCAGATGTAAGACCTCTTTCACATAATTTATTCATCACGTCTCGAGAAAAAATAATACACATTCCAGATATACAAGCATCCGGATCGTGTCCTAGTTTAGGACCAGCATAGCAGTTCGCTGTCGGTAGACTATTGATTAGTTTAATCAATGGTTTTGGTGATAGAAAGGTAGACGAGTTAACCCTCACAATAAAGTCTACATCTGAAAGTTCTGGTATATCCATATACGTTTGTATAAATTTATTGTACATCATCGGGTGCATGCCGGAGTCCCTATATACAGTTTCCCATGGTAATGGAATTTCTGGATGTTCTCCATTATATGAAAAAATACAAGGTATTTTTTCTCGTGTAAATATATCGCGTCTTATAGCATCGAAGTGTTTATATATATTACTATAGTGACTGACAACTATTATACCTATCTTCATATCATATTTCTTTTGTTAACCTATTAATTAAAGCACGCCAGTAGTCTAAATCCAGCTTTGGGTTGTCATTAAACAGATTATCGTAGTTCATAGACTCTAACATTCTATTCAAACTTTTAGGTGTTATAGTATTCCAATCCTTTGCACATATAATTGGTAAGCCTTTAAATCGCCTATAATGTATATGATTAGGCACTATAGGCATACAATTTAAATATAAGCACTCCCACAACCTGTGTGTGTCTATACCGTTACCGGCTGGGCAGATTGCGAAGTGAGAATCCGCAATATTTTCCCAATGCTGTTGTAGCGTATCGTTATATGTCATGTAAATCCCATTCGTGTGTGTAGTATTATTAATAACCGCTCTATCACCATAAGGCGCAATCGAAAAGTTTTTATACACAAGAGTGTTCTTTTCTACTGATGTTTTTAGCTTAATAGATTTAAGCATATTCTGATCACCGTGTGACCATTGCGAGTTACCAATACCAATTGGTAGTGCTATTAGTTTTTCATGCTCGAACCCGATATTTTGACCTAACCATCTATATATTTTACTATCATCGAGATATTTTTTAAATTCCTGACCTACTTTATGGTCAGAGTTATGTGTTACTAAAACGAACGGACCTGTTAAAAGAGGATATATATTTTCAAAAAACCACTGTAGTATATGTGTGTATACAAATAAGCTTTTAGATTTCAAAATCTCATTTGATATATTATAATGTAATGTTTCTCTCTCAAAATATGTGTATTGACAATCTGTATTGCTGAGTTGTGTTTTTACGAGCTCACTTCCGCCGTTGTCATTACTATTCAAAACAATAGAATGCTCTGCCAATTCTTGCAGTTTTTCTCCGGTTATATATTGCATTTAGATAATATAAGCTCCGCGCAAGCTTTTTCTGAATAGTTATTAAGGTGATAGTTTGAAGTTCTTTCTAGATATGATTTCAATAATGTAACATCATTTAAGATATGTTTAACAGCCGGTTTTAATTGACTCCAATCTCTCATCTTAATAACAGGTGCGTCTTTGTATAGATCCGTCTCTGGTATATAATCTTTCGTAAATACAATTGTACCTGACTTAAAGGCTTCAAAGTATCTAAAACTTTCAGGCATAGTAGTTCCCGCTGGACAAATACATATTTTACTACTTCTCATTGTATCAGAGTATGTATTACCATCTAACCCTTGTAAAAATCCGCCGCTTATATTCACATTAATATTATACTGATTTTCTGATTCCAAATCACGTAAATGTCGAATCATGTCCGCTCTATCACGAGTAATTACTTGCCCGGAAAAGAACACATCAATAAGTCGATCGGAGATAGAATGCATATGATCAGTATCGGTATAGAGCTTAGTATGACCTAAAGGGAAGGGTATAAGTTTATTTGAGCTACTCTCTTTACTAACACCTGTTTTAAAAACACATCTGACATCATCTAGGTACGGCGGGATAGTGTCATATTCATCCGCTAAAATTAATACAATAACATTATCACCTACAGCAGGCGGTGTATGTAAATACTCGAGACCACAAATATAAAAATCATACTCCCTAAAAAAGGATTCACTCATATAACTGGTAACATTTTTTAGAAAAGGATACTCACAAAAATTTGTCTCTATCTTAAAAATTAAAGACATTCTACATCGTTTTTATATAGATGTGGCATCATCTCCGGGGTAATATAGTGAAAACATACAGGTTCTTTTAACTCATTATAATCTTTCGGAGGGCAGTGGTAAAAGCCATCATTTAATAATGTAGCAAATATATTAAATTTCTTCCATAATATGTATGCCATGGCGACGTCTCCCGAAGCGGGATGAGCTTTACTATTAAATTCTGCTAGACCGTTTACCCATATTTCAGTACATTCATTAAGAATATAATATATTTTTTCTACTAATTTTCTGCTCAGTATTATACCAGGCCCTCCCGATATAAAATACTTGCATGGTGTATCGGAACTATATAGTTCCTGAAAATCGCCGGCATGTTTTTTACCGCCTATATATAAACTCTTATTACTGTCATACTTACTCAGCACCTCTTTAAGTTTGTTGTGATAGATGTATGTATCGCAACCTACAAATATATACCAGTCAGTCTTATAATTCTCATACATATGTTTAAGACCTAAAAACTGTTTTGGTACTGCGCTGTCATAATCATCACCACACGGTAATGTAGTACATGTATCATCCTGGTTCGTGCTACCGCAATATATATTGTAGTTTTTAAAGTTGTTTAACCATGTGTATTTACATGCAGTGTATCTATCCTTTAGAGACGGAGCCGACATAACACCTACAGTTATATTATCAATTTTATCATGTACAAGTTTATTAATTTGTTTCTTATTATGTATATGTAGATTGAATACAGGTTTGTTATTAAGATAAGGTATATTATCAATATACCTTAACGCACCTTTAGTTGATAAAATCTCACTCGCATGATGATGAGGAGAAATATGCCCCCGGGGATGATCCTGATTAGTACCTTCTAAAAATTGACCATACGATGCCCCATCAAATTTTAAATTATCGAAATATTTTATATCACTACTATTATCACCTATAATTTTTAATATACTAGTCTCACTTTTTTCTGGCCGGTGCTTATATTCTTCTAGCAACTTCTGCGCTAAAAGCACCGCGCTATTGCTATCAGGTATATACATAATACCTGCAGTAGCTTCTTTATCGCTTATATTACAGTAACGAATTTCATTTGTCGGCCAAGGAAATTTATCAAAAATCAAATTATCATTTTCTAAATGCCATACACACTTCAATTGATAGTTTCGTATAAGCTCACATAGTACGAATAATCTTAAAAATGTAACACAAATAAAATGATCGTTAATTACTTGATGATTATTACACGATAATCGAGCTTTTAAAAACTCCTTTATATACGACGCTCCTATAGCATGAGTGTGTTTTAGTGATGTTGTCTGATTACCTGTAAGAAAATCTTCAAACGGAATTAACGTGCAATTATATAACTTACTACGATACAGGTTACTATCATTTATATCATCTTTTGGTAATATTATAAATATCTGTCCCGAATAATATTTACGTGACTGGTGAATGGAGTCCCACATATACTCGGGTACAGAGCTATATGTATACGAGTTATTAAAAGGGTTATATACAACATCTTTGTATTGTATATTAAATTTACCGATATGTATATAAACAAGATTCATACTTGTTTATGAGAGTTAGATACTCAGTTTATGTCTCCAATAATTTAGTAAATCTATCATTGTCTGCTCAATTGTAATTTCCGGTTTCCATCCCGTCATTGTTTTAAGAAGTTGTGAATCACCTACCTGTACTTGTATATCAATATCACGATAATATGGAGGATATATCTTTTGCTCGATATCTTTAACTGTAGATTCTTTAATCAATATATCTGTATAGTATTGCATTTTGTGTATATCATCACCACACACATTAAAAATCTTACCTATAC
>Ga0181405_1000203_pt1 | contig 20662 bp, 33 predicted proteins | sample 28SPOviralmetaG_FD_130134 | JGI IMG/M metagenome (GOLD analysis project Ga0181405, IMG submission 130134) | Marine viral communities from the oligotrophic San Pedro Time Series (SPOT) site, San Pedro Channel, CA, USA - 28 SPOT_SRF_2011-11-29 | ecosystem: Environmental > Aquatic > Marine > Strait...
AACTTGAAGGCCTTGAGGTCGATGTTCGTAGAAAGATTGCGAATGCACTCAAGTTTGAAGTTCCTTACGCTCGCTATATGCCACAATATAAGTTAGGAAGATGGGATGGCAAAGTTAATTTTTTCGGTATTGGTGGTACTGGATATGTTAATCATCTTGATACTATCGTGGGAGTTTTACAACGAAATAATGTTGAGATTGTTGATATACAAGACGACAGGCATCCTATTACCTTAGACTTTAAGCCAGTAACAGAACGCTATTGGGCTGACAAAGGTGTTGTATGGCCAAAAGGTCATCCAGCAGAAGGTGAAGAAGTTATACTAAGAGATTACCAAGTAGAAGCAATTAATAATTTTATTGCTAATCCACAAAGCTTGCAACAGATTGCTACTGGCGCAGGTAAAACAATTACAATAGCAACACTATCACATATAGCTGAGCCTTACGGTCGTAGTATAGTTATTGTGCCTAACAAATCATTAGTAGCACAAACAGAAGAAGACTATATCAACTGTGGGCTCGACGTAGGGGTGTACTTCGGAGACAGGAAACAATTAGGTAAGACTCACACTATTTGCACTTGGCAAAGTTTGAATATACTTGACAAGAAGCACAAGGACGGCACAGCAGTACTAGGGCTAGCTGAATTCCTAGAAGGTGTAAGCACTATTATTGTTGACGAAGTACACCAAGCGAAAGCAGAAGTTCTAAAAAACTTGTTGACTCGCAACCTACGTAACGCTCCAATACGTTGGGGATTAACTGGTACAGTACCTAAAGAGAAGTTTGAGTTTGAAAGTATTCATGCTTCATTAGGTCCAGTTATAGGAGAAATTAGTGCGAAGGAACTACAAGACAAAGGCGTACTAGCTCAATGCCATGTTAATGTGGTACAACTGATTGATACTGTTGCACATAGCAACTATCAAGAAGAATTAAAATATCTTGTTACGAATAAAGACAGGATAGACTATATAGGCAAAATGTTAAACTCAATATCACAATCAGGCAATACACTAATACTAGTAGATAGAATTAGTGCAGGTGAAATGTTGCAGGAACTTATTCCTGATTCAACATTTGTTAAAGGCGATGTAAAATTAAAAGATAGGAAAGACACATACGACGAAATTAAAGAAGGTACAAACAAGGTAATTATTGCTACATATGGTGTTGCAGCTGTTGGTATTAATATACCAAGGATATTTAATCTTGTATTAATTGAACCAGGCAAAAGTTTTGTAAGAGTAATCCAATCAATAGGCAGAGGCGTTAGAAAGGCTAAAGATAAAGACTTCGTTCAAATATGGGATCTAACTTCTACGTGCAAGTTTGCGAAGCGACATTTGACGCAACGTAAGAAGTTCTATAAGGAGGCACAATACCCCTTCACCATAGAAAAGGTAGATTGGAATTAATATATGAGAATACTAACATTAGAAAATAAGTGCTTTAGCTTAGAAGATTTACCCGAACAAATAGACGATGATGTTCGATTTAGCGTACTTGATAATTCTGACCCTGCAAATCCTGATTTCTTTTTTGTTCCTCTTATTTTCTTAGAATCATTTAGTGCTCCTGCTATGGTTTTAAATATAGGCGGGCAAGAAATCACTATGCCAGTTGATTGGAGTTTGGCTGTAGGGTGCAGCGAAAGTGGTATGGATTTAGAAATTCTACCATTAACAAGTATTAATGACAGAGGATTTGAAGCGTTTATGTTTAATCCATTATCAAGTTACAAAATGGACTTTGCTCCTATAAATATTGTAAACTTCTATACTGATGTAAAATGGTACTTTCCCAAAATGAAAAACGGACAGTTACTTACTATACCGATTGACACTACTGACAAACCTCGATGTGCATTTTTTGTTAAAGACATAAGTAGGCAATGCGAAGTAATAGAATATTCAAAGTTAATCTAGAAAGGAATAACATGGAATGGTCGACGACAGAAAAAAAATTAGACAGTGAAAATATCTATCACAGATATTTAAACCTTCCTTTTGATATTACAAAACACCCTGTATGTGATACACAACCTGAGGGCATGTATCATCAAGAGCTTAATCCGTGGATTTGTAAAAATTTAAATAATTTTCTAGGCAAACTAGGGCTTTTTATAAATGATGTGGTTGCTTATTATACTCCTCCAAATGGATTTTTGCCTATACATGTTGACGGTAAAAAAATAGATAATCGTTCAAAAATTAATATCACATGGGGTCCCGTCGGAGGCACTACAAGATGGTGGTCTCATAATGAATCAAAAAAGATGGCAAATGTAGGAGAAATCTTTAAAGGTAAAAAAGAAATACTTGATAATATAAAAAATAAACACTTTTGGTTCCCTGCAAAAGAAGACTGCGAATTAGTACACGAAGCATCTACTAATAAAGTTAGTTTAGTTAATGTAGGCCAATTTCATTCAACATATAATCCGCATCCAACAGAGGGCCGATGGACACTATGCTTTGTACCAATAAGTCATAAATTAAAATATGATCTAGGGCGTAGTCATCTTACATTTAAAGAATCACTAGAAGCATTTGGCCCGTATATAAAGGAAAGTAGATGAGAGATAATATCTATCATAGATATTTAAAACTTCCATTTGATATAACAAAGCCAGAAGTTTTAAATACAACTCCGGAAAAATGGAGACATGAAGACATTAACCCCTGGAAGTGTAATAATGTAGAAACATGGTTGAATTCATTAGGATTATATACTTGCCATACTGAAGTGTTTTATACTCCTCCCAATCACGGGGAGATACCAATTCATTGTGATGATGTAACTATTGATGATCGTGCTAAAATAAACATTACATATGGTCCTGATACAGGAACTATAAGATGGTGGGAATCTAGCAAAGCACAACAAATTGTAGGAACAGATGCTGCACAAGAAATGTTAGGTAGTGAAGCTGTATCAGATGATTTTTCAGAAAGGACGCACCATAATTTAGTTGCATTAAAAGAAGATTGTGAATTAGTACACGAAGCGAATACTAATAAAGTAAGTTTAGTTAATGTAGGACGACTACATTCAACTTATAATCCAGATTCAACACAAGGAAGATGGACACTGTGTTTTGTGCCAGCTAGTTTAAAATTAGAAGGCAGAAGATACTTAACGTTTGAAGAAGCAGTAGAAGCATTTGAAGACTATATAGAAGGAGATTAAAATGGGAATCAAAGCTGGTAAAATTTGGGGTAACACAGAGTTAGTCCATGCAAATGGTGTATTAGAATTTCACCGTATTGAATATAAAGCAGGATACAAATGTTCAGAGCATGAACATCAATTTAAATGGAATGGCTTCTTTGTTGAGTCAGGCGAAATGCTAATTCGTGTTTGGCAAGATGGCGCACAAGAAGGTTTAGTCGATGAAACTATTTTAAAAGCAGGTGACTTTACACAAGTTAAACCTGGCAAGATACATCAGTTTGAAGGACTAAAAGATGGTGTAGCATTTGAGCTATATTGGGCAGAGTTCAATCACGATGACATTGTAAGACGCACTATTGGTACACCGGTAAAATAATGAGTGATCTAAAAACTGGCGAAGCACTTATATACGAAAGAGTTGATAACGTTGTGTATGCACGTTACAGAGATGAACCTTATAAAGACATTCCGAGATGGATTATAGGCGGAGATGCAGATGGCATCAATCGTGCTAAAGCAAAGGAACAAGGAGACTTGTTTACATATAAAGACTGGCAAGAAATAACAGAGCTGGCTAGAACAAACAAGACATTAAAAAAATGTCTTTCAAAAGTTTTAGATATCTATTTACTATCAAAGGAGAACAAATGACAGAACTATTTCAACTTGGTAACTTTACCAGCCACGCAGGATTATCACTTCAATGGAAACTAGAATGTGATGCTATTACAGATGAAGAATGGAAGTGTCTAGCAAAGATGATTATGGATTATCAAGATCGTCCATTCAGTGAAGCAGTTGGTATACCTCGTGGAGGACTAAAACTAGCCGAAGCGTTAAACGAATATGCATCTGGTAACTCCGACGACTTTCCTTTAATATGTGATGATGTGTTTACTACAGGCACAAGTATGTTAGATTTCATAGACGAAACGTATCCTACTTTTACACAAGGAATGGGACATAGATGGGTAGTATTTGCACGTAAGCCAAGTAATGTTTATCCATACTTTACACGAGCATTATTTACAATGCCACCAAAGCCTTATGTACAGAAAGAATCTTGGGACGACGAAACTTTAATAATGAGAAATGAATAATGATTAGAATAATTGCAGGACCTTGCCAACACGAAAGCTTAGAACATAGCTTAGAGATTGCACAACATTGTGCAGATGTATGTCGTAAGTATGGTGCAGAATATTATTTTAAAGCTAGTTTTGATAAAGCTAATAGAAGTAGCATGAAAGGCAAGCGTGGAGTAGGCTTTAATACAACACTACATGACTTTCAAGAGATACGTGGTGTAGTGGGCTCTAAGACGCTCACAGACGTTCATACAGTAGAACAAATTAAAGACATAGTAAACTACTACAATGATGCTGTAGACGTGCTACAGATACCTGCATTCTTATGTAGACAAACTGATTTACTACAAGCGGCTTGTGCTACAGATAAAATTGTAAACATTAAGAAAGGCCAGTTCCTTGCACCTTGGGACATGGACGGTATACTATCAAAGACAGAAGGTGCTAAAGATGTTTGGATAACAGAGAGAGGAACAAGTTTTGGATACAATACTCTTGTTGTTGACTTTACTGGTTTGGACTATATGCTTCATAATTATAGCACCCCTGTGGTACTTGATGCCACGCACGGAGTACAGAAACCAGGCGGTCTTGGAGGCAGTAGCGGCGGTAATCGCGATTACGTTCCTGGCTTATGCCGTGCAGGTAGTGCTTTGGGGATTAGGAATTTCTTTATAGAAGTACACCCTGACCCAGATAATGCACCAAGTGACGGTCCTAATATGCTAAAGCTAGAGGACTTTGATCGAGTAGTAGGAGAGATACATGAATACAGCTATACTAATACCGGCTAGGTTAGCATCAACACGCTTCCCTGAAAAGCCGTTGAAGTTACTTAACGGAGTACCGATGATACGTAGAGTATACGATCGTTGCTTAGAGACGGGCTTAGACACCTTTGTGCTTACAGATAGTAAGCGTATAGCTAGTTTATTTCCTAAAGGAAATATAGTTGTACATGACGATCCTTACGAAAACGGTACTGAAAGATGTGCAGGTGTATTGAGAGATAGTAGGTTCGACCAATACAAACAGTTTATAAATGTACAAGGTGATATGCCAGATGTAACTGTTGATATTATTGAAAAATGTATTTGGCATTTAAAAAATTATTCAGTTACTTCGGTGTATACACAAATGCCTGAAGAAAAACAAAATGATCCAAGTTCAGTAAAAATGGTACGTGCTGGTGATCAAGCACTGTGGTTCGGCAGAGGCTTAACTGGTTATGGCGACTGGCATCTGGGAGTATATGGATACAAACGTAATCCATTAGAACTGTATAGTAAACTAGAAGTAACCCAGGAAGAAGAAGTAGAAAAATTAGAACAACTCCGATGGTTAAAAAACGGTTGGCAAGTAGGAGTTTTGAGTGTACAATATAATGGTATGGAGATTAATACTCCGGAGGACTTAGAAGAATGGCACAGCAAAAACTCCCAGTAAAAGATATACTTGCGGCAATTGACATGAATGCAAAGAGTGTGTGGGATGAGTTGTCTGACGAAGAACGCAAGCAAGTTAGTTTTTGGTTACTTAACAGATATGCTAGTAGCGTTGTAGGTAATCGAGATAAGCAAGAACTTGCTGTATTTAAAACAAATGAATACTATAACAAAAATTTTAATGTACTAGGTACAAGGCATCCTAAATTACAATGGCAATTGCTTTGTGCAAGTTGTGCAACTGGTAAAATTGAATTTCACAAATGGATTGGATTTAAAAAGAAAACTAGTGATAATAGCAAAGGCGAAAAGTTATTACAAGACATTTATCCAAATATGAAAATAGACGAGGCGGAATTACTTGCTAGAATATCTACAAAAAAAGAACTCAAACAACTTGCTGAAGAACATGGGATTGAAAATGTCAAACTCTGAAAAACCATATGTATGTGAATACTGCGGTTCAGGGTTTACTCGTGAAAAGACATTAGCTGTACATATGTGTCAACCTAAAAGACGATTTTTACAACGTAGTGAAAAACGTGTACAACTAGGACTAATAGCATTTAATAAATTTTATAAATTAAGTGCAGGTTCTAAGCGAGATAAAACACATGACGAGTTTGATAAGAGTCCTTACTACAATGCGTTTGTAAAGTTTGGTAGCTTTGTAAGTAATGTAAAACCTTTGTATCCTGAGAAATATATTGACCATGTAGTAACTAGTGGTGTTAAACTTGATCATTGGTGCAGAGAAGAAATGTATGAGCAGTATGCAATTAACTTAATTAAAAAAGAAGGTGTTGAAACTGCACTAGAACGTAGTGTAATGACTATGATGGAATGGGCTGACGAACAAGAACAAGCACCATGGAATCATTATTTTAAATATGTAAGTTTGAACAGAGCAGTATGGCATATTCGAGATGGAAAGATTAGTCCTTGGCTCATATTAAATTGTGCTAGTGGCAAAGAAATGTTAAGCAAATTAAACGACGAACAATTAGAAATTGTATATCCTATGATTAATCCCGAGCATTGGGCTGTACGATTTAAACGTCAAACAAGTGATGTCCAATTAGTTAAGGATGTTGCAAAGGAGAGTCAACTATGAAACTAATTTATTATCCAGACGAATTTTTAGAACGTAAAGTACAACCTGTTGACTTAGAAAATCCTAGTTTTGATCCTAAAGAACTTCGTAAAGAAATGGAAGAACTAATGTTATCCAGTAACGGTATTGGGCTTAGTGCAAACCAAGTCGGAGTAGATCAACAAGTATTTGTTATGGGAGATAAGCCAGACAATACAAATATTTGTATCAATCCTACAGTATTAGAGTATACTGAAGAAACTGTACTAGACTTAGAAGGTTGTTTAAGTTTTCCACATATGTATGTAAAGATAAACAGACCAAAAGAAATACTTGCAGAATTTTATGATGAAAATTTAGAAAAGCAAACTGTTAAAATTGATGGTTATAGTGCTAAATGTTACTTACACGAACTTGACCACTTATTAGGTATTACGATGAAAGATCGTTGTAGTAAACTCAAATGGGATATGGCAAAGAAGAAATCAGCTAAGTACAAAAAATTATATGAGGAAACTAATGCAAGATCTTGAAAAGTTAATTAAAACATTACAACAAGGCGTAGCAACGATTACTTTTGAAAAAATTAACACAGGCGAAATACGTGTTATGCCATGTACATTAAAAAAAGATCTTATGGGAGTAAATTCATTTAGTCTTGAGAATATTAATCCAGAAAGTAAAAGTATAGTAGTATATGCATTGGATAAAAAAGCAATAAGAGATGTAATGGTAGACACAATAACATCTTGGCATAAAGGATCAACAAATGCCTGATATTGATATAGATTTTGCAGATAGAACAGTTATCTTAGATCAACTTAAACATAGAGTTGCAAAATTAGATACAGGCAAAAAACATAATACTGGTATATATGCTAATGAAATACCACACAACCCTATTGACAACTTGTCAACAATAGAACATAAGACAGCAGAAGAACGCGGTTATTTTAAACTAGACTTTCTCAATGTAAGCATTTACAAGGATGTAGAGAACGAACAACACTTAACACAATTAATAGAAAGAGAACCCATATGGCAACTTTTGGAACACGACGACTTCAACGAAAAAGTATTTCATGTAAACGGACACGGAGAACTATTAAGGCAATTGAAACCTACCTCGGTAGAACAATTGGCAGCGACACTAGCAATAATACGTCCAGCGAAGAGACACTTAGCAACAGAACAATGGTCGCATATAATGGAACACGTTTGGACAAAGCCCACGGACGGTAGTTACTATTTTAAGAAAGCACATGCTGTAAGCTATGCTGTAGCTGTAGTAGTGCATATGAATTTGCTATGTGAACAGATGGTTAGTCTCTAGGTGGCTTGCGTACTAACTGTACACTCTTTCGCTTAATTCGTTTTACAGCTAAGTTATTCAAATTAACACACGGTCCAATACTAACTTTCACATCTTTACTATTCATCGTCATTATACAATATTTAAATTTTATCATTTCTTGACTTAAAAATATATTGATTGGAATCATTCTATTTGATTCCCACCACCATACTTCGCCAAGTTCTAAAAACTTTTCTTGTTCTTTTTTTGTATTTAAATCTGTATAAACGTACATGCTAGTGACACTGGCATCTTGATTGATAACTATACCAATGTATTCTTTTCCACCATAGTTAACCACACTTAAAAATGGAAAATTATTTTGTATATCTTTAGTTAACATTAATTGATTATTATTTCCTATAAATACAATATGCAATTGCTACCAAGATATTTAGTCGAACAAACAACCACACTTGTCGCAGATGTGGCAGGATTCATTACGGAGTATAGGCCAGTGTATAATAGAGACATAGAAGTTTATAAAGGCATCGATAATGCTTTACAATTTAGATTATTAAATGCAGACCAAAAAGGAATAAATTTATCTGCAGGATACACAGTTAAGTTTTGTGCATATGACGAAACTGATAGACTGATAGTAGAAAAAGATGCAACTATTCAAGATGATGGTAGTACAATTTCAAGAGGTAAATTTAACGTTGATATTACAGAAAATGAATTAAAAAATTTACAACAACAATTCTTAAGTTATGTAGTTTATCTTGTTAAGCCTTCTGGTGATAAAGTATTAACATATTCTCAAAGTAATTTTAAAAATAACGGTACTATATTCATAAATTCAAAAACCTTTCCTGGACCGCTTAATACTACTTCGATAACATCATTAACAGAAACTGGTGCTAACACAAGTATATGGATGTCAGAAGCAGTAAGTGCAGAACCTGCTGTGAATGGTAATGAAGCATTACATACAGCTGCATTTTATACAAGTAACTTTACAGGTGATATAGTAGTCCAAGCTACCCTAGATAATCAAGTAACAGATAGTAGTAACTGGGCAGACGTTACAACAGTAACATTTGAAGGTGGCAATGGCGCACCAAGACCAGTAAATTTTAATGGTGTATTTTCGTATATTAGATTCAAAACTACATCGGATCCAGCAGATAAGATTACCAAAATCCTAGTCAGAAACTAGTTGACAAATCTTTAGATCTACGCTATAATAGTACTATGAGTGTAGTCACTGAAACAGTTCTGACATATCTGCCGCCTAAGCGTAAAACCACGCCTAGCGGGTGGACTTCATTCAATGCGCCTTGTTGTCATCATAACGGCACTACTGTTGACACTAGGTCACGTGGAGGATTGATATCTAATCCCGATGGTGTTAGTTATCATTGTTTCAATTGCGGTTATAAAGCAAGTTGGCAACAGGGGCGCAACCTTTCACACAAAATGCGTAAATTACTACAATGGTTAAATGCACCTGATGATGTAATCAACAAACTTGCACTAACGGTCATGCAGGAAAATGAAGGTATGCAAGTAACACAACAATTAGTTGAAGTTCCTGTATTTAATACTGTTCCATTGCCTGAAGATGCTATTAAAGTTAGTGATATTAAAGACTTTGATAAGCACAGTTTAGCAATACTTGAGTATATGGCATCACGTAATTTACAAGTAGATGACACAACTTATTATTGGAGCCCTAGTTTAGGATATCGTGATAGACTTATTATTCCGTTTTACTATGAAAATCGTATTGTAGGCTGGACTGGTAGAAGTGTTAATCCTGATAAGAAACCAAAGTATCTAAGTGAACAGCAACCTGGATATGTATTCAATTTAGATGAACAACGTCCTCAAAAGGTGTTTACTATTGTATGCGAAGGTCCTATTGATGCACTATACATTGACGGTGTTGCACTACTAGGGAGCGAAGCCAAAGATCAGCAATCATTGCTCATTAATAGATTAAATAAAGATGTGATACTTGTACCGGACAGAGACCAGGCAGGGTCTAAGTTAGTTGAACAAGCAATTGATTTAGGATGGGGTGTTTCTATGCCAAATTGGGAAAATGATATAACTGATATTGGTGAAGCAGTACAGCGGTATGGGAGAATATTTACTTTGCATAGCATAGCAAGTTGTGCAGAAACTTCTCCACTTAAAATAAGACTAGGAGCAAAAAAATGGTTTACTTAAAAAAGATATGGGAAGTTATTACTTGGCCATATAGAAAAATTAAAGAAGAAATTGCATATAGAAAGAAGCTTAAAAAACTTAAAGAACAAGACCCATTCATTTACAAATAGGAGAGAATAATGTTAGTTGAAGTACCATTTAAAAAAGGAGACACTATTAGTTTAAAACTAGCTAGTGGTGAAGAAATTGTTGGCAGACTTGATAGCAGAGTAACAGGTGGCTACGAAGTAACTAAGCCAATGGTGTTGATTGCAAATCAAGAAGGATTAGGACTAGCACCATTTATGTTTAGTGTAAGTCCAGATGCTAAGTTTACATTTAATGGAGATTCAGTAACGTGTGTAGGAAAGACTGAAGGCGAAATTGCCAAACAGTATGTTGCTACTACGTCTGGTATTGTGCAACCTGATACGAGTTTGATAGTATAATATGTTTGCTAAGTTCGAAAAAATGTTTTCTAAAAATAACCTGCACTGGACTACAGTGATAACTGAAAAGTTTATGCTTGCAGTAATAGGTATACTAACGTTACTTGCAGCAACCGGTGAAGTATTTAACATGGTTGTTAGTCGCAATATTGAATTAGGTGATATATTTCTATTGTTTATATACACAGAAATTATTGGAATGATAGGAGCATTTTATGCTAGCACTAGAATACCAGTAACACTACCTATAATTATTGCTATTACAGCATTGTGTAGACTAATTGTACTACACAGCAAAGAAGCAGATCCAATGAACTTACTAGCAGAAGCTGGCGCAATATTAATACTTGCAGGTGCAGCATATGCTTTAAGTTTAAAGGATAAATTAAGTTTGGAAAAAGAAAAGATACGTAATGAATAATGATGAATATAGATCGAAACTATTAGAAATATCTAAAAGTCATGGCAAGAAAGTTCCAGGCGCAAAGTATATACACAAATGGGATATGTACATGCTTGAAAAACAATTTTGCGTTGACAATATGAATTTCGAAGGTATTAACTCTGTGCTCGAAATAGGATGCGGTATGGGCATGCTTGCACACCTTATTAGAGAACAAAAGGGTATTACTGATATAGAACTAACAGATGTAGATGAATTTTTTGATCACACAGACAAAGGTGGATTATATAAAGACTGTTGTGATGTGCTAGGACTCAAACGATTTGTTATGTATGTTAACATGAATGAACCCATGAAACTAGATAGACAGTATGATATGATTGTAGCTACACGTACTGTATTTGACAGAGAATGTTTAGAACCAGGCACAGTATTTAATTATGAATATTGGCTAGATGATTGTTTTAAATATTGCAAACGTGTATTTGTAAAAACAAATTTTGCCGGAGGTGGGAAAAGTTTTCCTGATTATTTGCGTCCTTACTTGTGGTGGCCTAAAGGACCTAACGGAGAATCGTTAGGTAAGCCTAGGAGAGGATGGTATATACGTGTAGACAAAGAACAATGGGAGAAGAGATGATCACATGGGGAATGGTTGGTAACAGCCATGATGCAAGTTTAGCTGTTTTTAAAGATAACGAATTAAAGTCCGCAGTACTATCTAAAGACTACAGTAAGATTCTTAATGACCCTCATCCTAATTGGAATATGATTAATACAGCTAAACAAGAGTTTGGCGAACCTGATCTTATACAGTGGTACGAACTACCTAAGCTAAAGACACTACGTCAATATTATGCTGGGCAGGGTTGGCTATGGCAAGAGAATAATATCAAACAATATCTCAAACAATGGAACATCACTGCTCCAATAAAGTATACTAAGCATCATCTAAGTCATGCAGCATACGCATACTATACTCAGCCACATGACGACTGTGCGATTATTGTAATGGATAGCATAGGGGAATTTGAAACCCTAACTATGTGGCATGGTAAAAATAACAAACTTAAGAAGATACATAGTCAAGGATATCCACATAGTTTAGGATTATTCTATAGTGCTATGACACAACGTTGTGGGCTAGTTCCTAATAGAGATGAATACATGGTAGCTTCTATGGGAGATGCTGGTACTCCTAAAAGACATTTTATGAAAATACTAAACGAACTAGTACACGTTGAAGGCATTGGATGGAACCCTAAGATTAAGATGATGGAAAATTTGCATAGAGGTTGTAGATGGTGGAGACCCGAACTAACTAGCGAAGAGGATCTTAATGATATTGCGGCAGCTACGCAAAAAGTATTTGAGTATTGTGTTAACAATCTAAGTGCGTGGGCTAAAAAAACAACAGGGTCAAAATACGTAGCACTAGCAGGCGGCTCGGCCCTTAACAAAAGAGCAGTAGATAACATAAGAAATGATTGGGTTGATGTTCACGTTCCGCATAACCCAGGTGACCCTGGTAGTTGTGTAGGGGCATATCTAGCAGTAACTCAAACCAAAATAGAACTTGACAATCAGTGGTATAAGGCAGTATAATAAAGTATGGCAACAAGACAGAACACAGACTATGGGTATGATATACAAAAAGTATATCTAGAGATGATGCTAACAGATGCTGAAACATTTGTTAGATGTCAAGCCGTTTTCAATCCAGATATGTTTGATAGGCGTTTGCAAAAGAGTGCAGAGTTTTTAACAAACTATGTAACTGAGCATAATGCATTGCCTACGTTTGATATCATTAATGCAGCCGCACAAGGTGACTTGAAAGACCCTGGGCAAATGCAGGAGAATCATTATGATTGGTTACTAGCAGAGTTTGAAACATTTAGTAGACACAAAGCACTAGAAGCCGCAATACTCAAAGGTGCTGACTTACTTGAAAAGGGTGAGTATGGTCCAGTAGAAGATTTGGTCAAGCAGGCAGTACAGATAGGCTTACAAAAAGACTTGGGTACTGATTACTTTGCAGACCCTAGAAGTAGATTGCTAGCAATCAAAGACAACAATGGACAAGTAAGCACAGGCTGGGAAGCAGTAGATAGAAAACTATTTGGTGGGTTCAACAGAGGTGAGCTTAATATATTTGCAGGTGGCTCGGGTGCAGGTAAGAGTTTGTTCTTGGCTAACTTGGGTGTGAACTTTGCACAAAAGGGCATGAACGTATTATACTTGACCCTAGAGCTTAGTGAAGCATTGGTTAGTATGCGTGTAGACAGTATGGTCACAGAGATTAGCACACGTGATATATTCAAGCAGATAGATGACGTTGAAATGAAGGTAAAGATAATTGGCAAGAAGAGCGGAGCATTCCAAGTCAAATACATGCCCAGTGGTAAGACGCCTAATGATGTGCGTAGCTATATCAAAGAATATGAAATCAAAACAGGCAAGAAGATTGATGTACTACTGATTGATTACTTAGACTTGCTGATGCCCAATGGTGCAAAAGTAAGTGCAGAGAATTTGTATATTAAAGATAAGTATGTAAGTGAAGAGCTGAGAAACTTGGCTATGGAACTGAACACAGTATTTGTAACTGCAGCACAGTTAAACAGAGGTGCTGTAGAAGAAATTGAATTTGATCATTCACACATCAGTGGTGGACTAAGTAAGATACAAACTGCTGATAATGTGTTTGGTATTTTTACAAGCAGAGCAATGCGTGAACGTGGACGCTATCAAATACAGCTAATGAAAACAAGAAGCAGTAGTGGTGTTGGCTCAAAGATTGATCTAGGATTTAATGTTGACAGTTTGAGAATATATGATCTAGATGAAGATGAGCAGGATGAATACGCAACACCTTCAGCTAGTAATTCAATTGTCAACAGTTTAAAACGCACCAACACAGCAGATGATACACCAAGAGAAGATCCCAGTGAAGGCGCAAGCATAGGAAAAGTAAGAGCAGAAACAGACTCAACCAAGTTGAGAAACTTTATTAACAATCTCGGAGAAGAGTAATGGTTGGATGGACACTGTTTGGTATCGTAATTTTTTTAAACATTTGTATCTACGTAATGATACAACTGTACTTTGAGGGGCACGAAGCATTCACTGATGATCGCACAGTGTTTGATAAAGCAAAAATAAAATATACAGATGGGGATAACACATGAGCAAGGACAGCAACGTAGTAGAGTTTCCGCAAAAGTCGGAAGTAGACAAACAGTTTGAACGACTTGAATCACAAGCTGATTTAATTGAGCAACAGCGTATCCAGATACAAGCTATGTTTGATGGCAAAGACTATCGAGCCCTACAGCAGGACTTGACTGAACTGAACGGTGACGGCAACCGAACACGTGGTCGCTACGGTGAAGACGAAAGCGACTGTTAATGGATTGGGGTTTACTTGGTATTGGATGTATAATGATGTTACCTCTAGTTGCAGGTGGTATAACATTTATACTCAGTGTACGAGCTACTGAATGAGATTAGAAAATTTAGATACAACAGCAGTCGCATGGTGTGCATTTTGGATCAGTGTAGCTGTTGTAGAAACTGTGCTACTGTTTGTCCTTTTCCCTATTAAATAACTCAAACAGTGTACGCATCTTTTCTTCCAACACACCTATTCTTGAATACATCTGTGCCAACACAATCACCAGTGTTACAAAGCCAAGAAGTATGGGCCATAACTGCACCAGTAGGTTCATTGACTCTTCCATTAGTTTTACCCTCCTTGAGAAAATCTTGCAAACTATTTACCATTTAGTCAGTTTTGAATCACACTCGTACACATGTGAGATAGATACAGTATGAACAAACTATGGATATTTGCAGACAGTTTTGGCGCAGAACCTAATGCCGCCTACGATTTTCAAAACAGAGATGATTGGATATGGTGGAAGCAGGCTGCAGAACGTATGAATCTACATGCTATGCCCTGCTGTGATTGGGGCGTTAGTAACGAATGGCTCTACTACGCAATGAAAACAGAATACCAAAATATGGTTCCAGGTGACAAACTTGTGTTGATTACTACTGACCCTAATCGTAGATGGTTCTTTAAAGACTATCAATCGCATGCTAATATATGGAATCGTGATATTGAAGAAGATCTAGGCAAGCCAAAAGCCCAAGCTATTAAACAATACCTTACTCATCTCACTGAAAATCCTATACTAAGCGAATGCTATCATGAAACCATAGTGGGCTGGGCCTATGCTGTGTTTAATTCAATAGACATAACTGTGTGTGCAATACCTGGATTTGCAAATACGCCTATGCACGTTGTAAATGAAAGTTGTTTGTCAAATGTAAGCAATGCAGAATTTACATCAAAAGAAATAATGGATTATCATTACGAAAGGACTGGTTACAAAGACAGTAGGGTTTGTCATTTCAGCAGAGATAATCACACAGTGCTAGCAGATAAAATAGTTACATTCTTTGAAGACCCTAGTCAAAATATAGATCTCTCAACAGGCTTTGTGCAAAACATATTCCGCACTAAACAGGATTGCGATGAGTTTGATTATACAGCAACTTCAAAGTAAGTGTTTTTAATTTCACGTTTATTATATACTTCTTTAAAAAATAGTTCTCTACCTTGTTCAAGAAATGCAGGACCTACGTCAGTCTTAAGTAGTGTATCTAACTTTTGTATACTATTCATCTTGCTGTTTATGTAAGGTTTCATTATCGTTTCCCATTGTCCTTGAAATCCCCATATGTTTTTATGTCTAGGATCAGTATTGCTCATATCTAAAAGTCCTTGTATATTATTTTCAAACATAGGTACATAGTGTAGTATACTAAAACTGCCCAGTTTCTGATGATTAAGTTCATGTATTTCTTCTTGCCAACGGGTACAAAATGCAGAAGCTTGTTCAATAGTAGCATGATCATGTTCCCATTTCAAATTACTAACGTGTATGTTTTCAGTTTTGTGCTGTACTCCTGCGTGACTTGCTTTCATTCCATATTTTTCTTCATACGCTGCAAGACGTGCAGGATCTTCTATGCGCCTAAATCCACTGGTAGCCCAGTTCTTTGTGAGATCGCTTGAAGTACTAGTGTCAGTGTTTAGGCTGATGTCCAACGGATACCATTGCCAGTTTTGGCCGTTCCAATTGTCTTTGAGCCACTGTTCTGACTCTTTCCAGTCATCAGGTGTTTCATATCGTAGTCCTGCGATCATACTCACTGTGCCTCTATATAAGCCTAGCTCACTCATAAAATAATCACGCATGTCCAGTAGACCCTGTTTGATTCTATCGCCACTCATGCTTTTACCTATGGTTTTACCTGCATCTTGATTGAAGGTTTCAATACCATAGTACTGTCCCCACACACGAGCTCTTGCTAGTTTAGCTATCTGTTGTGGTCTTGCAACAGTGAGATCCAGTCGCACAAAGCCCGAGAAGTTGACTTCAAACGGCAGGCTTTGAACTACATCACCCATCATGTCTAGTTTTGATTCTCTGTCGTTGAGTGTTTCATCTGCTAGTAGATAGTTGGTTGTCCCCCAGCGTTCATAGTTATCTATTAGCTCTGCACGTAGTTGCTCAAAGTTAGTGTGTGTTTCTTCACGCACACCTAGAAAAGGAAAGTTACAAAACTTGCATTTAAACTTGCAGCCTCTTGATACTTCTATGGTGAGCATTTCATGAGGTAGTAAAAAGTCATCATCTCTGTAGTTGATGCCGTAGGTTGGCAAGCTCATAGCTGGATAGTCTATAATACAATCTATGAGAACACCGTCCATGTGTATTCTGTGCTTGGGAGATTTGCCACCATCAAACATCCATGTGATAGTTTCTGGCAAGGCTAATTCCGAATAGCCATACATCATTACATCAAAGCCCACTGAATCTTGATAGTGTTGCTGTCCACCTGCTAGATACTTGCGACCAGGATAGCGTTTACGAAGTTTTGAAATTGCACCACGTGTCCACCAAGGTGTCATCCATGTGTATGAGAATGCAAACAGTAGAGTGTTGTCTCCAACTATAGCATCTAGATAGTGCAACAACTGATCTTCTGGCCAATCACATGCCCAGTCTACGACTGTTACACGCCATCCCATTGATTCCATTTGATTAGCAAATCTATAAGCACCACTTGTACGCCTCTTTACTTCTTGATTAGCGTTAAAAATTATACAGTGTTTCATAGTCATATTTATCAGTGCTTTTGAAAGAGCGCGAAGCGCCTAGCGGTTACGCATAACCTGCCGCGAAGCGGTAAACGCTTTTTGCAAAAAATTTTAGCGTTTACTAGTGCAAAATTTCCTAGACAGTACACACATACTGTTGACCACATATACATTCTAAAACTGGACTACCATAGCGACAGACTACGTACATAGCGTTGCAATACATCGTAAAGTATGGTTAACTATTTAAAGAGTCTTATTCTACAAGCCTAGCTGTATACGCATCACTGTTCTGCAGTTTTAGAAGTGCTAGTGTTCTATCTCGATCTGACTCAAACTCAATAGTACAGTGATTGGGCTGTGTAGTGTGTATGTTGTGATTTAACAGTAGTTTGGTACAAGCAGTTTGAGTAATCACATCTTCGTAACGATGATCTCTTATATAATCATTGATAAAGGTTCTTGGTGCATAGTCTAATTGGATCTTGTACATAACAGTATATAGCAGTATACACACTAACTACTACTGTGAACAAGCAACATTGGATTGAAGAACGGTTGTACAACTGGTGTTACGTGTGTATACTAAAGTGTATTTATAGTCTATCACAGTGGTTAGCACAGCTAAGAGGTTCTGTACTGCACCAGTTACACCAGTGCAGTGCTACGCACACGTCTGAAGAGTAAAAAACAACACTATAACTAGTATGCCTAGATGAGTTCCTGTGATGTTCATTCTTTAGCACCATCTTTAGCAACATCATCAACTTTGGTAGTGTGTTGTGTGGGTCGGACTGCAGCGGCTATAAATGAAGTAGCAGCTAGCATAGGAATAGTGTATACCATTTGCTGTGTAGTGTAAGCAACAGCATAAGTGGGAATCAATACTATGAGTGCTTGTATACCTGCTAGTTTGAGATCGTGTGTAAGCATAGTGTATTTATAGCCCGAAATGGGTATTTGCTTCAAAAAAATTGGTCGCGTAAAAAATTGTAGGGAAGTACTTACAGAATCTGGGTGGTGATTCTGCATCACCCAATTTTAAAAAGTGGTCATTAAGCATAAGCTGCAGTTTAGCTCAAAACTGTTTTATATACCCCGACCCCTCGAAAAAAATTTTTTTATTTTCTTAACCTCCCGCCATAAAAAAAGGAGTACAATCTCTTGTACTCCCCCGGGGTGTGCCCCTTATGCTAACTATTAATCTGCTCTTGAACCTGCGTAAGCTGTAAAGCCTGCAGCCTTAAACACATCTGCAGCTGCTCTAGCACCTGCTTCCTTAGTGCTCATGCACTGTGTTCCTAAGCCACTTGGGTTCCATATGCTGAACGCCCTAGTGTAGTCTTGCTCATAGCCTGCTGCCTTCATAGCACGACCTAGCTTGGTGTTGCCTTTAACACCGTAGATGTTAGTCCAAGCAAAGCCACAGTAGGCATGCTCGCCATACTTATTAATATGCTCTACAGCTGCATCATGTGCAGCAGTCTTAGCAGCTACCATTAAGTCTTTTAGTTCTTGTATTGAATAGTTCATGTATTGCCCTCTACGTTTGTTTAACTTACTCTACTATAATAGCATCAATATGCTCGTTGTCAACCCCTAATATATACACTCAGGAGTATCTAACCAATTGTTCAAGCAGTAGTGCTCTAGTGCTGCTCTTATGTTATTAAGCTCACGAGCCTTTGCCGCTGCCTGTGCTGGGCTTATCTCTCCATCACAGTGTAGGTTCTCTGGTGATAGCTGTCCAGCTATACGGTCCATAAGGTTGTTCGCGCTCTTTTGGTTTAGAGGAAATGTAATTGCTCTGTCTCCAAAGATTGCACTCCATCTGTTGGTTGAGTCTACGAACTGCTCTAGGATATATGTTGCTTGATATGATTTCATGTTGCCCTCTCTTATCGTTGATGTCTAGTAATGAACATCACATTACCATTACAGTCTAGGTGAAGTGTTTCGGTAGTCCACTGATCAACTCGCTGTGATCTCTTACCACACACTTGACCATTAGGCGCACCATTGCTGTTGCGGCCTTGTGCATAACCATAACCTCTAGGATCATTCCAACGGTTGTTGTCTCTTGAAGCACAACCTAGGTTATCGTTACAAGTTCTTTGATAGCGGCCCGAGTCATCATATACTCTGCCGTTGTTGTATCCATTGTAGCCATACTGACCATTGTTTTGACCATCGTAGTAACGATCATCGTCATTGTTGAATAGCTGTTGGAATATCATAATAGCGCCTAATACCTTTACAATATCGTCGCCGTCTGCTTTTGCGGGTGTGCTAGCGAGCCCTAAACTTGCTATCATCGCTGTTATTGTTAATATCTTTCTCATTTGTTTTGCCCTCTTTATCTAATTTGTACATATAGTATAGCACCAATATACTATTTGTCAACCGGTTTTGGCATCTTTTTTTGGATTTATTTTGGCTTAAAAAGGGTGAACCCCGCATAGCGAGGGCACACTATGCGAGGTTCGGGTCTGGGTCCAGCGAGCTCAGCTCAAGCTATTCCCAGTGTCAAGAGCAGCGTGAGGGCTTGCTATCTCTCGACATAGTGCATGGACTCGGGGAGGGCACCCGTTGTCACATGCTCTGTGTACTGCAATGGGAGGGTCTTAGCCTCGCTTCATCACAGTATTCTCTGCCATAGCTTCCCACTTGGAGGGGAATGCTTTGGCTAAGTCAGCTATCTTAAGAACAGTTCGCAAGCTTAATTCCCTCAGCTTGGTCTTGTTCGACTCCATATAGTCGACTATCTCGTCTACAACATGCTCGCCCAATGCATAATCATCTAGCATGCCGTCTTTGGTTATCTGCTTGATACGCAGCATCTTCTCTCGATCTGTGTCAATAGTTAGATCGATATAGTGACAACGTGATTCAAGAGCTTCCAAATGGTCCCTCATCTTCTTGCTCTTAACGTTATCAAACTTGATGTTGGTGATAAAGATCGCTGAGCCTGCGAAGTTGAAGCTGTCTGGTACACCTTCATTACGCAGCTTGAAGCTGTCTGTATTCCAACAAATCTTTCTGTTCTTCTTGGAGTCCAATGCGGCTTTCAAAATATTAAGTGAAAGCTCATCGCTGAACACTGAGTCACAGTCATCAAATACCAGCACGTTGTCTTTGTCAGCATGCTTGTACAGTTTGCAGTAGAGTCCAATTGCACTCATTGCACCTTTGACTACTTCATACTTGGCAGGTCGATCACCTAGTTGGGCGATCAGCTCATGCTTGCCTAGTACTTTTTCAACACCATGTGACTTACCAACACCTGGAGGTCCGCTAACGATCATCGCTCGCACATCT
>Ga0181405_1000204_pt1 | contig 20596 bp, 32 predicted proteins | sample 28SPOviralmetaG_FD_130134 | JGI IMG/M metagenome (GOLD analysis project Ga0181405, IMG submission 130134) | Marine viral communities from the oligotrophic San Pedro Time Series (SPOT) site, San Pedro Channel, CA, USA - 28 SPOT_SRF_2011-11-29 | ecosystem: Environmental > Aquatic > Marine > Strait...
AGTATTCTTTGGGCACTCAATGCGTATTGTCTATCTTCATCAGAGAGAATAGCGTCATGTACAGCAATCTTTTGTATAAGTGCTTGTACTCCATCAGGTTCTCGCAAGTGTAAGTTATCACATAGTGCATACTCAAGCAAGGTTAGTCTATGCTGTATGCGAGTTTCTATTGGTTCACGTTCCATTCTATGCCCTCTTCTAATGCTGTTTGACAACCTTGCACATAGTCTCGATCTTCTTCACTTAGAAAACTCCAACGGAGGCTTAACGATTCTAACTGACTTGCCACTGTGTGCGGATTGTGAATGTGCTGTTGTGATTCCATACAGGCTTGGAGTTGATCCATGTCTGCAGTGATTCTTTTGCGGTATCTTATTACTTTGCTCATAATTTAAATTTTTTGCGGACGGTAATCGTGTGCCTGCCCTTGCCTACCCCTTCTTTAGTACTTATCAGAAAAAAAGGGCATAGTGCCCCTTTTTCCGTTGTGCTGTTGTGCATTAACTACTTGATAGCAGCTTTTGCATTTGCTTTGGCTTGCTTTTGAAAGTCAGCAACCATGTTCTCTTTGGTCTTACGAGCGTCTAGCTCAATACCATGATCACGGGCTTCCTTTTCAATGTTGGCCTTTGTGAGTTTGAGCAATGCTGTTTTGGTAGGCACTTTCTTTGCTACCGGTGCGTTGCTTTTAACTGCTTCAGAACTTTTAAGTGCTTTTACTCTTGCACTAGGCTCTGCTTTCTTCTTTGTGGGTGTTGTAGAACTTGCTGGTGCTTTCTTTGCTTCAGCAACTTTCTTTGCAGGCACTTTTCCCACTGCTGGTAAGTCAGAACTGTTATCTTGTTTGCTCTGATATACAACTGTGGCAATTGCTGCAACTACTACTAACCCGATGATAATGCTAATTGGATCCATTAGTCTTCTCCTAGGTTTGGTGTTATCAGGTTCATATCAAGACCGCCTAGCTGCTGATAACGCCAGTCAGCGGTGATTGGATGGTCAAAGTTCACAGGATTTTCTCTCTTGTAAACTGTTGAACCGATCCGCTCAATAACTCTATCGATGGTGTCTTGATCCTGTTGTGTAGGATTGTCACCGTGATCGCCATGTAGTGTGTTGAGTAATGCAATGTCAAGTTCAGCATAACTGAAACCCAGTTGTGCCTCATCGCCTGCATCTATACCTAAGCCGTCTGTGGGTACTGCATCAATTATGTCTTGTGGTACACCTTGTACATCTGCTAACATTGGTACTTCCCAACTCTTGTTTAAACTTTGTATAGGAGCAACATCACCTACATCACCATGCAGTGTCCAAAAGCCTGCGGCTAGTTCTGAGTAGTTGTCTGTGCTACCCACTATGCCACCTTGCTTGGATGCTAGGTTGTACAGTGTGATCATTCTCAGTCTTGCACGAATGTTGCCTTTGCGTACTGCTTGTTGTTTCATGTTCTTGTCTACAAGTTCTTTGTTGAAGTCTATGTCTAAGTCTTTGTAGAACTTTACCATGTAGTTAAATGCTTTGGTTAAGTCTATGTGAACATGTTCAATGTCTAATGCTTTACAGGCTGCAATGCCTCGTTCGGTTTCTTCTTCGCTTTGATGTATAGGCATAGTTACACCTGTTACATCATAACCTGCACTCTTGAATAAACTTGCTGTTAGTGCTGAATCAATGCCGCCACTCATTCCCACTACAACTTTGTGTACTCTGTGCTTACTGCTGTATTCACGCAATTGTTGTACAATGCCTAAGCCAATTTGAGGTATGTGATCTATGTCGAATTCGCCGCGTTCAATGTGACGATCCAAACTGTCCTCGAAGTGTTTGCTTAGTGTTAAAGGTTTGTCCCCACGTTTGTTAAGTGAGAAGTATAGTTCTTTTATGCTTTTGTGTGTCATATAAATGTCTCTGTGTGCGTATATTTAATTCTTTTTTGTGAACATAGTTTGGTATTCTGGATAAAAATGTTTGAATACGGCGTATATTTGTTTGTGTTCTTCGGTACTATAGTGGCTAGGATACTCATGTCTCACACTAAATCCACCCACAACTTCGGCTTCATAGAACGGAAAATGCTTGTAAGGTATACCCATATCAGTTATAGTTTCGCTTACACTGTTGGGAAATGCACTAGCAAACACCACTGGAATGTTGTGTGCTTTGCAATATGCGTCTAGTGTTACCACTGTAGTAACAGCATCATGTATGTAACTGTAGCCTACTTTGTTATCCAAGTAGTGTTGTTCATTGGGTTCAGCACTTGTATTCATACCAAAGTCTCGGTACTGTGCTTCTCCTCTGCTTATTGCCAAGTACTCTTCTGCATTCAAATGGAATATGCCTTGCTCTCCATCCAAGTGTGTATCTGGAAACTTGCGACTGTACATGCGATTGTTTTTGTAAACTTCAATGCCACTGTTAAACTCTAAGTCATCTAGTGTGGCTTGTTTCCATCTATCAAAGTTTCCACGAACATGTTTGTTGCTGATAGTTCTACAATGATGACTAACACAGAATACAAATGCATCATAGTTTCCTGTGATCAATTGTTGTAATGCAACAAAGCCACTTGAACTAACACCTGCTCCTGGTACTCCATGTGATACAACTTCTCCACCAACTTCATCTGCTAACATCTCTACCCAATGCGTGACTGATGCATCGTAGTTGTCTTTGCCTGATGGATCGCTTATGTTGTAGTTTGAACTTGTATAGTGATTACTATACTTTTCTAGTTCTGCGAAACTGTCACCCCCAAGTAGTATTTTCATTCCACTCAATCTCTGCTCCGGGTTTAGATTCTATTTTGGTTATGTCTCGGTAGATGTTATACTCTTGCTCAATGCGTGGCAAGTAATACATCCACACTTTACCTTTGTTAGTTGATACTTGTTTGCGATCGTAGAAGTCTGGGTAGCCTTCTATTCTGTCTAGTGAAGCAAATATTTCTTCGTCTACTTCCCACACTTCGCCTTTGATCTTGTTGTCACCTTTTAATCCAACTGCTGGAAAGGAACCCAAGTCAAACAAACTGTAGTGTGCATCTGTGGTTACTGCATCGCCTACAAGTTTAGCACCCTTCTGGCCATCCAATCCACGAATAGCACCACCAGTCTTTAGTGTGCCATAGACAAATACTTTATCCATCAATCTTGTTTTCTAGTTCTTTGATTCTAGCATTCATTGAACTTAACAATCTGCTTGTGTCAGCATCTAGTGGGATAGCATCACTTTGTATAGCCATGCCCTCAAGTTCGTCAATCTTTTGATTAAGTTCTCCAATAACACTTTTGAGTCTATTGATCTCTTCAATCAACTCTGCTTTGGTCATTTGTGTTGTACTCTTTGCTGTCATGTGTATACCTTCAATATTGAGTAACTCTTACGCCACTCTTTGTTAAAAAATCTTTACCATTTCCTCTGGCGGCATCGTACTCTACTCTGTAGTACACTGCTGTTATGCCAGTCTGGTAAATTAGTTTAGCACACTCTATACAAGGTAAGTGTGTGCAAAATAATGTAGCACCTCTTCCACTTTCGCTGCTTTGTGCTAGTTTAGTAATTGCATTTGCTTCTGCATGTAAGACTTCTGGTCTCGTCTTAACTTGTCTACTACCATCTTCAAACTGATAGTCGTCCTCGCACCTGTTATCCCAACCACTGGGCATACCATTATAACCGATGCTTATGATACGATCATCTTTAACAATGATAGCACCTACTTTAGCTCTTTCGGCATGGCTAAGTTGTGCGAAGCGTTCTGCGACATCCATGTATGCACTAATAAACTTATCTTTCATATATTATACTATAAAACTTGTTTATTGTCAAGTCTTCCTATGTGGGTGAGTCTTTGTGTAACATCAAGTAATGCTGTGAATGCCAATGTGCTAACTAGCAGGTTGAAATCAAAAGGAATAGCGGCAATGTATGTTTGTAGTAGTGAACCACCGCTTGATAACCAAACAGCACCGTTTACAGTAACATGCCAAACAAGTACACTAACTGCACCTGAGGCGTATACATTATTCATATACTTGCCTATGAAGTATGCACTAAACATACAAGCATATACTACAGGCATGTGTGCATATAAGCCTAAGAAGAATACATCAGTCACTGCAAGTATGCCTACTGTAACCCAAGGACTTAAATTCATTCTAGATGCAAACACTGCAAGTCCTAGCAATGGTGTAACATTAGCAGGTAGTCCAATAAGTCTACTTGCTACTAGCACTGCCACTAATAGGCCTGCTGATTTAATTGTTTCTTTCAAGTTCATTTAATCTCTCGTTTAGTTCTTCCCAACTTATCTCTGGTGTAAATGTTGCAGTGATAGTTAGTCTAGGTTCTGTTGTATTTGTCATATCCAATTGGTGAGGCTCGTTAGTTCTCACAAAGGCTGAATGCATATCAAGTAACTCTGTGTGTACTGCTTCAGTGGCGTCTACTTCTGTATAACCTGCTGGAGGAGCATTCCTTTCATCACCTACATGTTCAATCTCTTTTATCCGTATACTACTTTCTTCTTCTACAGGCTTGAACCATGTTATTGGTGAAGGTTCACCTTTAGCATAGTATGCCACCCTCCAAGTAAATGCATGGTCGAATGTTCCGTCTATGTGCTTACTTGTAACACAGCCTGGCTTGCCTGTAAACATACCAACTGTGTTTAGTTTAAGTCCTAACTTCCTGCCTAGTCTAATCATGTTCTTAGCAAAGGTAGTTCGTATAAGACTTTTGTCTTGTGTGACATGATACTCTAGTCCAGGGTGTCCTTGATGAACAGCACTCTGAGCAAACTTCTCTATGTCTTCTTCACTGATAGGATAGTATGTATTCTCTCTTAAGAATCTATTCATTTGGATTCTTTGTTAGCAAACACAACTCGCTTACGCAGACTGCTACTACTGAAAGAATGATCTCTTCCGTTGTATACTATTTTACTGCCTCGTTGCTTTGCTATCTCTTTACCTGTGAAGTCTTTTGTTTTATATTCATCACCTAGTATGCGAACATCAATAGGTAATGTTAACAGCAAGTCAGTTAAGTCTTGCTCTGTGTTGTAGATTACAATTTCATCTACATACTTAACAGCGGCCAGTTGCAGTTGTCTTTCAACAATGCTCTGCACTGGCTTGTTTTTTTCTGGTCTATCTTCGGTTGGGTCGTTTTGCAATCCAACAATCAAAAAGTCGCAATGTCTTTTTGCTTCTTCTAACATTGTGATGTGACCTGCATGTAACAAATCAAATGTGCTACATGTAAATCCTATCTTGCCGGAATCCTTATAACTTAGTTTCATCTCTATTGTCCAAAGTTTATCAATGCTTCGATAGTGTTATTAGCACTATTTACTACCGCACCCCACAAGTTGCCACCTTTTCCTGAACCAGCATCTAAGAATGTGGTTATGCCACCTTGCTTGTTTTTAACAGACAGAGGTGTTGCTTGGAAGTTATCAAAGTCAGGCTCACCTATCATAGGCCTAGGATCGTGTCCTACAAACAACTTAACATTTTCTGGAACATGGTCGACCCAGTTGTAAAGTCTAATAGGATATCTCTCTCCCCTAAAGTCGATTAGTTTAGAACTATCTGAGTTACCATACATGTTGTACTCATTAGTTTTTCTACCTTCCTTTCTATCAGCCCACCATTCAGGCTTTACAGCGGCGTGAGCAACAAACATGTTCTCACCAACTTGTAAATTAAATGATAATCTTTTTGCATATCGTGCAAACATATCTTTGAATGCTGGTTGTTTCTCCATTGCTTCTACAGTTGGGAAGTTAGGATTAGTGAGTTTAACATCGTTACCTCGTAACCATCTAATGATTTTCCACTCGTGATTACCCATAACGCCTGAAGCTCTGCCTTCAAACATTTCTTGTAACATCAATTCTGTAACAGCATAGCCGTCTGGACCATTGTCGATAAGGTCTCCAGCAGTCACTAAATGCAATTTATTTGCATTTGCGAACCTTACAGCATCAGCAAAAGGGTTGTACATACTGTGTACATCGCCAATAATTAAGTGTGTTCCTTTCATAACTAATTCTCTAAACTTGAGTGTATATTATACAGGATATACTTATCAATGTCAATGACAAAGAGTTGATAAATACTATTAATAATCAAGCAGTTAGTAGGGGATTTTATAGGTGGCAGAGCATAAAGACTACGGACTTACCGGTGTAAATCAAACAGTACAACTAGGTAAACAAGGTCCGCATCTAAAGAGTAATGGCGACGGTACATTCAATGTAGTGGACGGGTCTGGTCTCACCCTTACAAGAATGGGTGGTTCTAATGCAACAGCAGCCACGCACTTTGTAACAAAGGCACAAATGGACAATGTAGTTGCCGGTTCAAATGCTGGTGTACTACAATTAGGTGATCCTGAAGATGGTTCATGGTCAGATGGTGCTGTACAAACTCTTACTACAACGACCACAGTAAAAGAATCAATAGATAAAATAAATGAAGCATTAGAGAATGTTAGAAACAATACTTTTGTAAAGAGTGTTGATACTACTGCAAATGTAACAAGCGGAGGTACTCCGTTATCAGTGCAATTAACTTTATCATCAATTGGGAATACAACACATTACGATGTTAATTGGGGAGACGGTAGTTACTCTAATGCTATTTCAGCAAGTTCAATAAACCCATCTCACACTTATACTTCTAACAGTGGTTCGCCTTACGATGTAACAATTGTAGCAAGAAACTCTAATGGTACAGGTGAAGGTAGTATTGCAACCACAGTTAAAGAAGACTTTATTTCAATCTTCACTGCTGACCCGGCTGCAGACTTTGCCTTGTATGGTGGTGCAAGTGGTGGTAGTACAATATCAAATTCCGATATTGGCGATACAATTTATTTAGATAACAATTCAACTAATACACAAGGCGCAACAATTCAATACACAATTGATTGGGGCGACGGCAATGAAGAAACAATTAGTTCAGATTCGTCAGCAGGTGGAGCAGATAATACTGCAGCAAGACTAAGTCATCAGTTCTCAACAACAGCAGAAACTGACGAAGCATTTACAGTTGAACTATCACTAGACAGTCACAGTACTGCGGCACCAGGTGTTGTACCTACAACGCACACTGAAGTTCACAAAGTGTATGCAGAACATACACCTTCATTTACTGGAGCCTCTCACAGTGGTATCAACGAAGATGCAACTAGTGGATTCCCAATTACAATTACTAACCAAACTGAAAACACAATTGGTAGTTATGCAGACTTTGGTATACAGTATAGATATGTTTGGGGCGATGGACAAACAACTACAGTGAATGCAGGAACATCTGCATCAGGCGATACTGGACAAACAATTCAACATACTTATGAATTAAGTAGCAGTGATCAAGCAAACGGAGTATCACAAGACTACACTGGTAATTTAGAAGTTATATCACAACATGACAACTCACCGTTTGTTAGTTCAAACTTTACAGTGCATGTTGAACCAGATGTAAGAGTATTTGCAACAGCATCAAGTACAACATCGAGTCTAAGAGCTAACGACAATGAAAGAACTTTGTACAAAGGTACAGACTTGTCAGGCAACAACCGTGCTATCCTCACAGTGGATAACACTACGCAGAACGCTGATTTCTATAACATCGATTGGGGTGACACTACTAGCTCAGGACAAATTAATGAATCAGGTGCACCAGCAGGTTCAGTTGCAGGCGCAAACATTACCCATGACTACAGCAGTACTACAACAGGTAATAAGTCATTAGTATTTGCTGCTAGTGGAACACCAGATATAACAGTTCAAACATCTTCAACAACAATTGTTGTTACAGTAGAAGATGTGCCATCGGCACCAGCAGGAGTAGGCAGTAAAGGCATATCGTGGTCAACCGGACACAACCAAGGTAACACATCTAAACTAGCATATGGTGCAGTGGACGATACAAATGGTGGATACGGTGCAGGACAAGATTTAGATACAGGTATTATAAGAAGATTTGATAGTACAACTACTGTCCAAACAACTCTTATAAATGATGCTTACAATAGTTACACTGGAACAGCATCTGCTTTAGTTGATGGTGTTGCAGATGGTCAAAAGGCATTTACATCAGCAGACGGAGAGACAGGTACATTTGGTTCATTGGTTATCACAGCAGAAGGTGATGCATACTCTCAGATATCAAATACATATCCTCAAAACTTCTATAAAGTATTCAGTGCAAGAGTTGTTAAGGATATCAGTGCAATGGATCACGGCATGCACACACTTTCTATAAGTCATGATGCTACTGGTACAACTAACAATGTTTATTTCGTATATGATAACTTAACTAGCACACCAACAGTTAGTATTGCTAGTGCAACACTAGAAGAAGATAGTGCAGGCTCATACAGATATGTGTCTGGCATACCTTATTATAATTCAGGTTCACCTAGTGTAAAACTTGTAGGTGCAACTATAAGCAACTTAACAGGACAAGCATACTACGATAGCAATAACATTTTCTATATTGATGGCGGCACTAATTATGAATCAACAAGTAGTGTTTCGGTAACAGAAGGTTACAGATCATACGCTGATATAGATGGTGCAAGTTCTATGTTAAATGGTAGCACACCACTTGCAAATGTTGGTGTAAGTACACCATATGCAATTGGTAATGTGTCAATACCAATAACAACAAGTAATGTGAAGTCAGTTGAAACTATTAGATTCTCTGCACATAACATGAATGGCGGATCAGGTTATACATCAGATCATCCTACGAAGATACAAGTATGGAGAGAAAGTATCTCTTCAAACACAATTGATGAAGAAACTATACATGTAGATAATGACTTAGGCTTCTTCTACAACGACGATGCAAAAAGAATTACAGAGTTTAGTAGTGCTGCTGATACTCCTGCATACAGTAGTACAACAGACTACTTCTCAAGCCATGCATGGACTGGAGCAGAAACTATTGCTGGCACAAGCGAAGCAGTAGTTAGATTTGGACAGGTAGAGCATAACACTGTTGATTACAGTACAGGTTACTTGCCAGTAGGCCCAGACTTAAATACAGGTAGAAGTGGAACACAATATATCACTTATGCATTTAGAAGAAGAACATTGTCAAGTTTCACTCTTACATTAACAGGTAAGGTTAGCGGTTGCTTTATAGCCGCACCAGGCACAGACATTGACGATGCAAGTACACTTAACGGATGGATGGACGGTGGTACCACATATGGTGGTGCGGGTACACCTGGTGCTGATACAGGCAACGGTGGTAATGGTAGTAATGGTTGTGCATTTACATCAGGTGATAGAGTTATAGACGGTACTACATACAGTAACGATGACTTTACATTTACACTTGGTGATCAAAACGCAACAAACGCCTACAGCAATCAGATACTAGTAAGATTTAAACTAGAGTCTGGAGATTATATAACAGGATTGAACATAGCATAATGGCAATATCAGATTCACAAAAAGTTGATTTACTTTGGAAGAAGGTAGGCTTTGGTAAAACAAAGACGGATACCAATGCTCAAAAGAAAGCACCCAACGAAGCCATTACATCAGACTTTATTATTAAGCCATCGCAAATATGGGCACAGGCTTCTAGTATTCCTAGTGTGATACCTGGAGCAAATTCAAATGTGCTAACTGTATACAGTGACGCATTATCAAGTAGTTTAGAAACCACAGAAGACGCAACCTCTACTGATAACAGAACTTGGAAAACAGGATTAACAAATTGGATACCACCAGGGTTTGGTGCAACATATCAGTTAAAGGTATATGCTGCAACCACTGGACAATCTAATCCACAGTCAGTGGGTGACCAACTATTTGAAACAGGTTCAGGCAACGATGACCAATGGTACTTTGACTATCAGTCAGGCGTGTTACACTTTATAGGTAATAACTTGCCAACAGCAATAGGCACAGGAACTAGCAATGTAATTTATGTTGTTGGTGCTAGGTACACAGGTGCTTTAGGCTTGTCTGCTGATGCTACTGGTGCAACAACATCTCATCGTAAAGCAGACTTGAATACAGTGTATGCTGATGCTTCTATTAACGAAGGTGACTTACTTGAAGTATCAAATGCAGGTGACGGCGAGTATGCTATTTACATTGCTAAACAAGATAACCCAACTGCAATAAGCCACCTAACACTTGTTAGTACACAAGACGGTGGTGGTTCTACAGATGCTGCAACAATGACAGCAGACTTTACTTTCGACAGTGGTACTATTACATTAGGCGATGTTAGTTCAGGTTCTAGACCACTAAGTGTTGTAGTAAATGTTACTAATGCATTTAACGGTTCAACATCTATCACAATAGGCGACGACACATTGAGAACTAGGCTAATGGATAATCAGTATGTTGATTTAACTGAAGCACTTACATTCGAAGTGTCACCAAGTTATGTTTATGTCAATGCACTAGATGCTGATAACACTATTAAGTTATATGTAACTCAAGGAAACAGCACAGTCGGTAATGCCACAGTATTAGTTAGTTACACATAATACTCAATAAATAACTACATGCTCACAAGAAAGATTTCTTTTGAAACAATCCTACCCATATGGCAAAATGAACTTTGGCCAAACAGACAAAGTGCCATTGAGCCTATGAGTGCAATGACTTGGCCTTTCGAAGGTTCGCCCGATCCCATAGACATGAGTATATTTGATTACACACCTACCTTTTGGGGAGTGTATATAGATGACAAGTTAGTAGGAGTTAATTCAGGACACCGTACAGCCAATGTACAATATCGAAGTAGAGGTATTTGGGTTGATCCTGATTATAGAGGAAGAGGCATAGCACAGATGTTGTTTAGTATGACAGAGCATCAAGCATTAGTCGAAGGCTGTTTATTAGTGTGGAGCATTCCAAGAAAAACCGCCCTTAGTTCTTATACCAAATTTGGCTTTGAAACTGTAGGCGGTTATATAGAAACTGAAACTGCTGACGCTAATATTTACGTTAAGAAGTTTCTTCCTTACTGAGAAACTCTATCATTGAGTGAACATCAGATGCAACGAATGGATCGTCCTCTGCGTTATCTCTTAATCCAGGCTCAGCAAACAATTGTGTAACCATACCGTTATCAACAATTGCACTGTATCTCCAACTTCTCATACCAAATCCTAGATTGTCTTTGCTTACTAACATTCCTAGTGTACGAGTAAAGTCACCACTACCGTCTGGTATTGGTTTTACATTATTAATTTCTAGCGACTTAAACCATGCATTCATTGTAAAACTATCATTAACACTAACGCAATAGACATCATCGACGCCTAGTTCTAATAGTTTATCATATTCTACATCATAGCCTGGTAAGTGTGTGCTAGAGCAAGTAGGTGTAAATGCACCTGGTAATCCAAATAGTACTATTTTTTTACCAGCGAACAATTCCATACTTGGTACTTCTTTCCACTCAAAGCCTGGTGCTTCGTCAGTTTCAACTCTCATTTTGAAAGTTACTTGTGGGATTCCAATTTCGAAAGCCATTTTATTCTCCGTTTTTCTGTGTGTGTATTTAGTGGTGGGTTACATTATACCCATATAATATTTGGCAGCGTCAGAAATCTTGTCTGGGTTCCATGGCGGATTAAAAGTTAAGTTTATCTTAACTTCGTTAACCTCGTCAATTCTTGTTCCAGCATATTCTACACCTTCTAATATCTCTTCGCCAAAAGGACAGTTGGGTGCTGTCAAAGTCATCAGTATTGTAACATTGTTATCGTTGTCAATATCTAGTTGATATATCAAACCTAAGTCAACAATATTAATACCAATCTCTGGGTCAACAACTTTTTCTAAGTTATTGTATATCTGTTTGTCTAGGCTAATTTCTGTGTTATCTTCCATAATTCGTCCATTAGTTTTTCACAATCCTCATCTGTGTTATACACATGCCAACTCAATCTTAGTACGCCTTTTTCCGAAAGTCTATTTACTAAAGGGTGAGCACACAGTTTACCGGTTCTCACTGCAACGCCATTGTTGCCTAATAATGCACCAAGGTCTCCTGGGTGGCTTTGACAAACAAAACTTAATACATTTGTAGTGTCGCCATTTACCACAGACATGCTTGGTATATTATATATACCTAACTCTCTTAGGTAGTTGTGTATACTGCATAACTTTTTATCAATTGCATCGTATCCAATGTAATTAATCCATTCGGCAGCTATTCCTGTACCAATGATGCCTGCAATGTTACAAGTACCAGGCTCATGTTTGTGAGGTCCATGTGCCCAATTTATATTACCGTTAAAGTCATAGTGATCAATTGTTCCACCACCAAACCTAACAGGTCGTAACTTAGAAAGATCATGTTTACAATACAGTATGCCAGTGCCTGTAGGCCCAAACATCTTGTGACTGCTAAACACTGCAAAGTCAACTTCAGGACATGACTGCATATCCATTTGGTGTGAACTAATTGTTTGACAAGCATCTATGCAAACTGTTATGCCATATTGCTTGGCCATGTTAGCAAGTGTACGCCAAGGTGTTGTGGCTCCGGTGACATTACTTGTTGCTATCATACTTAATACTGAACCAGGATGTTTAGAAAGAGCTCTGTCTGCTGCTTGTAAATCTATACTTCCATCGTCCTGCGTAGGCAATACAATTAGTTTGCCGTTGTCTACTGTTCTCCCATGTCCTATCCAAGGAAGTATATTTGCTGTGTGTTCTGCATCTGTTATAAAAACATGCTCTACTGATTGAGACCAATCAGCAACAATGTTAAGTCCATCTGTGGCACCAGCAGTAAATATAATTTGATCTTCGTGTGCATTAAGTAATGTTGCTACTTGTTGTCTTGCTGTCTCTACTTTGTCAGAGGCTGATCTACTAATAGGATAGTCACCTCTGTGTACATTACAACGCTCATGTTCGTAATACTCGTTCATTGCTTTCAGTACACTGTAGTGAGTCTGTGTACTTGCAGCACTATCAAAGTATGCAAGTGTAGGATTATTATCCAAAGTAGGAAATACTGTTTTGATGTTGTTAAATTCGTTATCCATTTAAGAAGGCTTCGGTTAGTAGTTGCTTTGCGATATTGTTATTAATACCTTTAGTATTTAACAAATAAAGTTGATCTTCATCAATAGAACTGACTGTACAACCGTGTGTACATGCAATTTCTTTTGTTCTAATATCTAACTTAGGTTCAGTGACTACAGTAGCAGTATCAACTAGTTGTAAGTTTTTATTTTTTAAATGGGCATCGGCGCCTTCTGCCTTCTTGTCTACATTAAGATTTCCTGAGAATGTAAATTTACTATCGTCGTCTGTGACTGACTTTACATCAATGTTAGTACTACAATTCTTACCTTGGTGGTTAACATCTGTTACCACATGAACACTATTATCTGCTTTTGCACTGTAACGACATTTCATATTTGTTGTTGTATTTTGTGTAGCATCAACAAAGTATAAATCTTGTAAGTATCCTTGCATGCCTTCCCTAGTATACACATTAAGAGTACTGTTAGGGTGTTGTACAAATTCACTTTCTATAACCTGTACAGTTTCGTGTGTGCCTTGAACATTGATGTTCCTCACAATGTCTAGTGTGGCTCCTTCTCTGAGTACATATACAATCTTGTGTATTTTAAGATCTGCATCGTTGTAAAAGTTTTCTGTTACCATTGCTGTGCAATATGGTTCTACTTCTATGTAGACAGAAAACAGTTGATCAATTACAGCATCAGATGCAGCATAAGCAACTTCTGTTCTATCTTGTTTTTTATTTTTGTTAGTAAATGTTAAACCCTTAATCCAATTAGCATCATCAGATAATGTTAAATCACCTATCATGTTTTTCTTTTTAAAGAAATGACCATACTCGCTTGTTAATGCATTGAACTTATACACCTTGTCAGTAAACATATCTCTATATACTTTTTCAGGTGTAATTCCTATGCCGCTAAATCCGTGAGCTACCGAAAGCGGGTTCATTAAGTCGTATTCAGTATCAAGTACATGCTTAATATCCATGTGCTTGTAAATAGGATTTAATTGGAATTTATGTGAAGTCTCTAAAGCCATCTGTTAATACCTTGTCAACAATACTTGTATCAGTTGTTTGTGTAGTTGTGCCATTTGCAACAACTGTTACTGTAGCAGGTTCAAAACTTTTAAGTAGTTTCTCATAATGGCTAACAATGATTATTGTTTTGTCTTCGCTGTTAAAATCTTTTAGTTGGTCGATTAATATGTTAATAGCATCTACATCTAATCCGCTGTCAGGCTCATCTAGTATTGCAACTGCTGGGTCTAACATTTTCATTTGTATTAATTCGTTTTTCTTTTTCTCACCACCACTTGCTTGAACATTTAGTTCTTTCTTATCCCAACCTTCTGGTAAGTTTAACTCGTTAGCAATACCTCTGAAGCCATTGAGCTTGTCCATAATACTACTAGTACTGCCCATTGACATTGCTTCTTTAATAAGTCTAAAGTTACTTAGACCTTCTACCGGAGTAGGGTTTTGAAAACTTAAGAACATACCTAGTTGAGCTCTTTCCCATGTAGCAAGATCATCTAGTACTGTGTCGTTGTACACCATGCCACCGTTAATATCATACTTAGGGTTAGCCATGATTGCATGAGCTAGTGTGCTTTTACCTGCACCATTAGGTCCGACAATAAAATGTATACCTGGACCAAACTCCAAGTTAACATTGCTTAATAATTCTTTGCCTTCTGTTTTTATTTCTAGGTCTTGTAAAACTAGCATTAGTGATTTCTTCCTCCGTCAAACACACAGACAAAATATAATCCTAAGTGTCCTGTGTTATACACTTTGTGAAATTCTCCATCTTCTATACACACAACATCTCCTTCTTCTACAGGAAATATTTTGCCATCTATTTCCATCTCACCGTGTCCACTTATAAACATGTAGACTTCTTCTTGCCCACTGTGGGTGTGTCCATTGGTAGATTTGTTTGCTCTTAGAAGCGTACTGCTTAGTGTTAAGTTATTACCAAACTTGTTGTCCTTTAATGCATATACATCATTATCTTTAACAACTTCTCCACCGATATCGTTTATGGTAACTTTCTTCATCCTACTGCTCCTTCTAATGTAACACTTAACAACTTGTTTGCTTCTGCGGCAAACTCCAATGGCAATTCTTGGAAGACACTTTTACAAAATCCTGTTACCAAACAGTTGATTGCATCTTCTTCACTTAGCCCTTTGCATTGTAGATAGTACAGTGCTTCTTCGCTTAACTTACCTGTACTTGCTTCATGTTCTACAACACTAGTACTATTATACTGTGAAACGGTGGGTAATGTCAAGGCCTGACTGTTATTTAACATTAGAGAATCACACTCAGTATAGTTCCTACTGTTATGTGCCTTCTTGCCTATTTGCACTAAACCTCTATAAGTGTTAACACTGTCGCCACTGCTTATACCTTTTGATATAATTGTGCTTTTAGTATTCTTACCTACATGTATCATTTTAGTGCCAGTGTCTGCTTGTTGTTTATTTTTTGTTACTGCAACAGAATAAAACTCACCAACGGAACCATCACCTCGTAATATACAGGATGGGTACTTCCAAGTAACAGCACTACCCGTCTCGACTTGGGTCCAAGATATTTTAGAATCGTCACCTTTACATATTCCTCTTTTTGTTACAAAATTCAATACGCCACCGTTACCCTCTTCGTCACCTGGGTACCAGTTTTGTACTGTGCTATATTTAATTTCTGCTTCTCTCATTGCTACTAGTTCTACTACTGCGGCATGTAATGTATTCTCACTGTATGCTGGTGCAGTACAACCTTCTAAGTAACTAACAAAACTCTCATCGTCTGCTACAATAAGTGTGCGTTCAAACTGTCCTGTGTTACGAGCATTAATTCTAAAGTATGTGTTTAGCTCTAGTGGACACTTAACACCTTTTGGTATGTAGCAGAATGTGCCGTCTGAGAACACAGCACTGTTCAGTGTAGCAAAGTAATTGTCACGGTATGATATTACACTGCCTAAATATTTTTTAACTAAGTTTGGATGAGTCTTAATCGCTTGACTAATACTGCAAAACACAATGCCGTGTACTGCAAGTTCTTCCTGAAATGTTGTAGCAATACTAACACTGTCAAACACAGCATCAACTGCTACTTTAGGTTTGAGGCCTAGTAGGCTATCTCGTTCGTGTAATGGTACACCAAGTTTTTCAAATGTATCTAATATGTCTTGTGGTATATCATCTTTGTCTGTAAACTTAGGTGCCGAATAGAAACGCATACCTTGGTAGTCTATTGGCTTATAGTTTACTGTTCCCCATTCGGGTTCTTTGATTGTTTGTAAATGATCAAATGCCTTTAATCTGAATTCAGTGAGCCACTCAGGCTCCTCTTTCATAGCACTTAGTTTTAATATTGTATCTTTTGTTAGGCCTGGTTCGAAGTCTTCTGATTCAATTGGAGTAACAAAGCCTTCGGGATATAAGTCATTCATTACTCCACCTTTTCAAGAATGACTTTCAATGGGTGTCCATGATGACGGGAAATGATTGTTGACTCTTGTTGCTTTTGTTCAGCAATTTCTAATCCGTACATACCGGCAATACCTTTGCCTTCTTCATGCACCTTAATCATAACTTCTTTCGCTTCTTCGATGCTAGTATTAAAAACTTCAACAAGAAGTTGTATAACAAACTCCATCGGAGTAAAGTCGTCGTTGAGTAGCACAACATTAAATCTGTCGGGGTATTTGATTTCGGTTATCGTCTTTGTTGCGTCTTGTGTCTGTCGACTCATGTGTGTTTTCCATTTAGAGTAGGGGCATTGCTGCCCCTACAATTACTTATTATAACTACTAAGATATATTAATCTTTTGCGGTTTTAGTGCTTCAGGCACATTTCTAACTAGTTGTACTCTAAGAATACCATCTTCTAGTTTAGCATCTTTTACTTCTACGAATTCTGCAAGTTTGAAAGTTCTAATGAAATTTCTTTCTGCAATACCTTTGTGTAAGTATTCGATTGCTGTATCACCTGTATCCAGTACTGCTGAAGTTCCTGTGATCTTCAAAGTGCCATCTTCCAATTCGATGTCAATGTCTGGTTTCTTAAATCCAGCAACTGCTAGAGTAATTTCGTAGACATCATTTTCATCTTTTGAAATGTTGTATGGCGGATAGCCAGTGGTGTTATTAAACTGAGGTTCGTTAAAGAACTCGTTTACTAATCTATCAAAACCAACTGAGGCTTTGAATAAGGGTGATAATGTATCTGTTGAGATACGGATTTGCTTTGTCATAATAATCTCCTTTAAAAAGCAAGTTTATAAAATGTAACATTATTGCAAAACCCTTGCGGCATTTTACTTGTTACAGTGTTATTTATACAAATAACTCGCACATTATACTGATTTTGGTTACATTTGTCAACCATTTATGCTACAAACCTTAATGGCTTTTCTTGATACTTTGTCATAGGATAATCGCCACCGAAGCGTAATCTAAACACTGCTAAATCATCTTCGTTAATAAAAACTGCATGTATTTTTAATATTAAGCCGTATCCACTCTTGTCATAACTTTTCTCATATGACACATCTACATTGTTTGTATCTTTGAATTCAAAGTAAGGTGCAAGTGTATTCTGTGTTGCTTCGTCGACAATAAAGTCGTAGTCCGCAGAATCGTTTATGTATGTTTCAACTAGTAATTCTTTATGCACGATTATAAAATTTCCAAAGTCCGTATACACTTATAATGAACCAAAAGATTTCAATTATCCAACTAGCAATATTTGGTGTGTAGTACAAACTAACACTCACTAGTATAGCAACAACCATATTGTTGAAACTGTACCAAAAGCCTTTGGGGTCTATTCTATCTAACTGTAGCATTGCGTATGTTGTTATCAACAATGCAACACCTGTGAATCCTATTAAGTCTGGTATAGTAATCATAATGCTTTAATTACAGGTCTTGTTGTTGGCTCTAAATTGCCTGCCTGTGTTTCGTGTTGTATAAAATCAGTATCAGCAATAACCTGCTTTAACTTTTTGTTAAGTTTATCACCGTAGTTCATAAGTTCATTACTGTACGGAACTTCTACTGTGATAGTTGCTCTAATTATTTTTTCCATCAATCTTTTCCTCCAACTCAGCCAACTTGTCCTGAGTTTGTTTAATCTGCTCTAATACTTCTGCAATGCCTTCCTTGATGGCTTTGAAAATTTGTGTGTCAGTTGGATGCCCCATCTTAGTCCTCGGACCAAAGTAAATTACCGTCAACATCTGAAATTGCTACATACTCAATGTTAACATCGCCGAACCCATCGTCAATATATTCTTGCACATTCATTTCGGGTGTAAACCTATCGTCGCCGATTAGTTCATCATAGTTGTCCATAAAGTCAGTGTAGTACTCTACTTCGTCTTCCTCTATAGAAAATGTTTCTTCTGTTTCTGCGTAAGCAACTTTCTCAGTTTCGCTATTAGGCGGATACCAAGTCACTTCCCACTTAATGATAAAAGTTACTTCATCCATTTCTTGGATCCTGTGCTTGTTCTTTTTGCTTCTGGATATCTTCAGCGGTAGGAAGGTTAGGCTGTTGTGCTTGTCCTTTCTTCTTGCCAAAGATCTTTTCCCAGTTGTCAGCATACTTCTTCTGACCAGAGTGTCTACTTTGTATGCTATCGCCAGTGATATCGTTCTTACTTGTCATGGTGCCTGCTTTTGATCTTTTGATACTTCTGTCTTAGGTGACGAAGGTGAGCATAAAGGCTTCGTTGTATCTTTGCTCTAATTTCTTTTATCTGCTTTCTTTTTGATCTGGCTTTTGCAGACTTCGCCATTCTTTCATCTCTATTCATGCTAAGTTCTCAGTTTCAATTTGAGGATCATCAAAATACATTGGCTCCTCAGTTTTGTTTTTAAATCCCATATAAGCACCAAGTGCTACTAGACCAACAACTAGCATTGGTATGATTATGGTTTGCATAATATCATCAAATGTCATCGTCTCATCCTCGCAATATCTTTTGCTTGATTAGTGCCCTTCATTACAGGTACAGCATTACTCTTATGCATGGTTGCAATACCGGCAATAAGATCTCCAGTGTACTTCATTGTTTCTTTTTTGCCACAGTTGTGATTGCCAGTAGGTGACATTGGCTGTGAAGGATACTTTTTGTTGAACTCTTCGATCTGTTGTTGAGCAAGAGATTTGCGTACAGTAAATGTACTTCTATCAGCTCTTAGATCTTTTTTAGGGGAAATACCGTGGCAGTAATCTACATACTGTTCGAAAGTTAACTTAGGCTCGCCCATGCGTTTGCATTGCCTGTTATGATCAATTAAACCTTTCTCCCACTTAGCAATATTTGCTTTGGTCATTTTAGGCTTATACTTTCTGTTACGAATAGTATTGAGGCCTTGTGCTAGATGCATAGTCATAAAATAATACCATTGTTTTACTTACTTTAATATGTATTATAGCAGATTACAGTGAATTGTCAACCAATTTATGACCCTGCAAATGTTTATAAAGAGCATCTGCTAGTACTTTGTGTCCTTCAGTACTAAGGTGTGAGTTATCGTATATTTGTTCTTCTTCAAATGGATCATCAACCCATCCTAAGTCATGCAATGCTGGATTATTGTCTTCGCCTGTTTGTATAACTGCTTCTTCGTGAAACGATCTGTTTCTTACTTGTTCACTTAACACTGATGATATATCTAGTGGCACATCATCTTCGGGTCTTATGTTAGTGTATCTGTTAAGAAGTACTACTAACTTAATATTATTTAATTCGCATAGTGCTTCAAACTGTTTATGCTTGGACACAAACATAGCACAATCATATTCTGTGCATATTCCAAAATCCTCAAATGCTTTGTGTAGAATTTTGTTTTCATCCTCTTCTTGCCATTGATGACTGTGCATTTTAAAATCACTAGTATACATTTTTCCATAAGGAGTATTGTGTGATTCTATTTGTCCTGGTCTTGTATTATTTTTATTTTTATATGGGGGTGTGCTTGGTAACAGTTTTCTAAATACATCTGTATATTGTAGTATTACAATATCGTCTGAGGATATGTTATTGTTTAATATTTGTGTAGACAACTTAAACCAACTACTGTCATTACTACTGCTACCACGAGCTAAGTGTACATACTCGCACTGCATCTTTCTAGACAAGTAGTCACCGTAACAAAGAGGGACTTTAGTTCTATCTGAATAACTACATCCAGCAACAACTAATTTAGCCATCGTAATACTCTAATCTTTCTATGTCGTCTTCGGTTGTTTCTTCGCCATATTGTATTTCTATGATGTGACATGGCTCAGTGCTTTTGTTAACAATCTGGTGCCATGCTTTCGCTCTTACTGTAAAGGACTGATCTGTTTTTAAGATATGGTATGAATAATGTTCTGGTAACTCAGTGTCTGCTCCATACTTAATCTCGCATTCACCTTTGCTTACAAACCAAATTTCTGATCTCTTAAAGTGACGCTGATAACTGATGCCTTTACCAGGCTCAATTACTAGCTCTTTAACTCTAACTGCCGAGTCTTGA
>Ga0181405_1000207_pt1 | contig 20487 bp, 12 predicted proteins | sample 28SPOviralmetaG_FD_130134 | JGI IMG/M metagenome (GOLD analysis project Ga0181405, IMG submission 130134) | Marine viral communities from the oligotrophic San Pedro Time Series (SPOT) site, San Pedro Channel, CA, USA - 28 SPOT_SRF_2011-11-29 | ecosystem: Environmental > Aquatic > Marine > Strait...
CAGAAGCCACAAGGCCCACCACCGCCACCACCACTGCGTACTAAGACAAGAACGGGGCAGTAACAACAAGAAACAACAAGAAACAATGGCACAATTATTAGTAGAAGTATCAACATTTAGACCTATTATTACCGAGTCAAAAACTAGACCAGGTGTATTTGAGGTTGAAGGTGTTATGCAAAGAGCAGTAGCTAAGAATCAAAACGGTAGAGTTTACTCTAAATCTATCTTAGAAAGAGAGATGAAAAAGTATATGGATGAATTCGTTAAGAATGGTAATGCATATGGTGAATTAGATCATCCTGAATCTCCTGTTGTATCTTTAAAAAATGCTTCTCATATTGTAAAAAACCTATGGTGGGACGGAGATGACTTAATGGGAAAAGTTGAGTTATTAAACACACCAGCAGGTAATATTGTAAAAGAAATAATCAAAGCAGGACATACTATCGGTATTAGTTCTAGAGGTACCGGTTCAGTTCAACAGACTAACGAAGGTAATTTAGAAGTACAACCAGACTTTGAATTAGTATGTTGGGACTTTGTATCTAATCCATCTACTCACGGTGCATTTATGAACCCTATATCGTTAAATGAAGCTAAAAAGAAAGTTTCTAAATATATGAATTTAGATTCTATTATTAACGACATATTAAGAGCATAATGAAACTAGCGGAAATAGCTTTACCAAATCAAAAGCTTACTAGAGAAGAACAACTTCAAGTAGTATCAATGGTATTAGAAACTTCTAACTACACTATTTCTGAAGCTAAATCTAATCAAAGTGTTAGAGAAGAGATTAAACTTAACCTAGAATTTTATACTGAAGTTAAAAAAGGCTTTATAAATGAAGCTGGTGGGGTATTAGGTAGTATATTAAGCGTACTCGGTAACATAAAAGACTTTTTAACTGGTGCTAAAGTAGTTAAGGATGTTATAGGTTTTATAAGAGGAATACTTGATAAGATCGCAGAAAAATTAACCCCATTAGTTGATAAATACATTCCTGCTAATTTGCAGAACGCTGTTAAAGCAACAGGTCAAGCTATAGTATTCGAGATAGATATGTTTAAAGATTTAGCTCAGTGGTTATATAAAACTTTATCACCGGCTGGACTTGCAAAACTTTTTGCAATGATTAGATATAAAACCTTCAGACCATCAGAAGAGCAAAAAAAATGTATGCTAGCTGCCGCTACCGCAGTATACAGAGCAGTCCTTATAGGTTTACTCATAGCATTTTTATTTAAATTAGGAACAGCTTTATTCGCTATAGCTACTGCAAAGTCAATTGCTGGAGCAGCATTAGCTGGCGGAGTACAAAAAGCAGGGTTTGTAGGGCTTAAACCTTTATTTGTTAAGCTTGGTGGTGGAAGTGCTTATAAAGGAGTATTTAGCGCTTTTAGTGCAGGAGTTAAAACAAAAGATAGCAGTAAGTTAAAAGCACAACTTGATGCTATTAAAAAAGACGAAATAGAAGGCGGAGTCTTTGATAAAGTAAACGCATACTGGAACGAATGCCCAGTAAAATAAAAACTTTTTCATATTTACTTAGTTTTCCGTAAATAGTATATATTTATATAAGAATATACAGTCATCTATACTGTATTTTATTATAAAGAACTTTCCTATTACGATTTAAATAATCGTAGAAATCAAACAAATTTATTAATAATGGCAAACAAAGATTTATTCAAGCAAGCTATTGCTGAAGCTAAATCTATCAGAGAAGCCGCTATTGCTAACGCTAAAGAAGCTTTAGAAGAGTCTTTAACTCCTCATTTAAAAGATATGTTAGCTGCTAAACTTCAAGAGATGGAAGATTCATCTGTAGAAGAAGAAGTAGTAAACGAAGTCGAAGAGGAAATTGAAGAAGCTAAAGATAAGGACATGGATGAAGCTCCTGCAAAGGAGAAAGACATGGACGAAGCTAAAGAAGACGACATGGACGAAGCAATGATGGACGACGATGATCAGATGGAAGAATCAGACGTAGTAGAAGCCGAGGATGACTCAGAAGAATCTGAGGACGAAGCTGAAGGCGACGAAGAAGTAGAAGCCGAAGAGGAAGATGAGGATATTGAAGTTAAAGACATGGAAGTCGATGACCTAAAGAACCTTATCCGAGACATTATCGCTCAAGAAATGGGTGACGGTGGAGAAGAAGAGCTAGACGGAATGGACATGGATGCAGGTGCAGAAATGGAGCCAGAAATGGACGACATGGAAGCAGGTGCTGAAGATGACGAAATCGATCTAGACGAATTATTAGCCGAGTTAGAATCAGCTACTAACGAGGAAATTGAAGAAGAAGTAACTGAAGAAGTTGAAGAAGAAGTAGTAAACGAAGAAGAAGTTAAAAAAGAAGACAATTCTGAATTAACAGAAGCTTTAAATACTATCGAACATTTACAGAATCAACTATCTGAAGTTAACCTTCTAAACGCAAAACTTATGTATGTTAACAAAGTATTCAAAGCTAACAACCTTAGTGAGAGTCAAAAAGTTAATATCATCGCTGCTTTCGATAAAGCAGAGACTGTTAAAGAAGTAAAATTAGTATTCGAAACAGTATCTGAAAACGTTGTAACTAAAAAGACAACTAAAGTTAACGAAAGCAAATTAGGAAGTGCATCTAAAGCAACTGGTACTACTGCAAGTAAACCAGAAGTGATTAATGAAGTATCTTCTGCGGTACAAAGAATGCAAAAATTAGCTGGAATAATTTAATAACAATAATTTTTTAAAAACTTAATTTATCATGGAAATTAACAACCTATTAGAAAGCGCGAACGGCTACAAAGCCCTTCAAGAAGACGCAAAAAGGTTAGCTGATAAGTGGGGTGCTTCTGGATTGCTTGAAGGATTAAACGAAAAAGAATCTTCAAACATGTCTATCATGTTAGAGAATCAAGCAAAACAAATCGTAGCTGAGCAATCATCTACTGGTACTTCTGCTATCGGTACATCAGGTGGTGGATCTGAACAATGGGCTGGTGTTGCTCTACCTTTAGTAAGAAAGGTATTCGCACAAATCTCATCTAAAGATTTCGTCTCTGTACAACCAATGAACCTTCCTTCTGGACTAGTATTTTATTTAGACTTTAAATATGGTACTGCTGGACACGGAAAAGCTGACGATTCAAGCTTATACGGAAACGTATCAGTTGTGAATAAAATGGGAGTAGATGTTGATCCTTCTGGTGGTCTATACGGTGCTGGTGCATTCGGATACACTGTCGCTACTGGATCTGACGTTGCTCTATCTGCTGTCGCTACTGGATCTGCTGCATCTGCATCAGTAAACTTCGACGATGACAAGAATCCTGCTCTTTACTTTACAGTAACTAAAGCAGCTCCTGCTGGATACGATGTTGACGGTGTAAGAGCATTTAGAATCTTCCACGGAAACGATGACATTACTTCTAACCCTGAATTGACTCACGTAAACGGAAGTAATTTAGTATTTGTAATCGCTAAATCAGCTACTGCTGCTACTGCAATTACAGGTAAGATCAAATGGCATGCTGCTCCAACAGATTCTTCAAGAGGAGACTTTGAAGACAATCCTGCTGGATCTATCAACATTCCAGAAATCAATGTAGAGTTAAAATCTGAGGCAGTTGTTGCTAAAACTAGAAAGTTGAAAGCACAATGGACTCCAGAATTCGCTCAAGATCTTAACGCTTACCACAGTATTGATGCTGAGGCTGAGTTAACATCTTTATTGAGTGAGTATATCTCTATGGAGATTGATCTTGAGATCTTAGATATGTTGATCGGCGGTGCAAGAACAACTGAAAAGTGGTCTGCTGAAAACAATAGAGTATGGAATGGTTCTGCTTGGGCTAACGCTTCTAGTGGATTCTACAATACTCAAGGACAATGGTTCCAAACTTTAGGAACTAAAATCCAAAAAGTATCTAACAAAATTCACCAAAAAACTCTTAGAGGAGGTGCTAACTTCCTAGTATGTTCTCCAGCAGTTGCAACTATCTTAGAATCTATTCCAGGATATGCTGCACAAACTGACGGTGACCAAGCTGAGTTTGCAATGGGTGTTCAAAAAGTTGGACAACTTAACGGTAGATATAAAGTATACAAAAACCCTTATATGACTGAAAACACTATCCTATTAGGATTTAGAGGTGGTCAGTTCCTAGAAAGTGGTGCTGTATATGCTCCATATGTACCACTAATCATGACTCCTTTAGTATACGATCCAAATACCTTCACTCCAAGAAAAGGTATCATGACTCGTTACGCGAAGAAGATGATTAGACCAGAATTCTACGGTAAGATTTTCATTTCTGACATGTTAGCAGTGTAATTCTAATCTAGATATTGGATATATTTGAGAGGGGCCTTTTTGGCCCCTTTCTTTTTTTTATTTACTGTCGGATAACTATTTATTAATATAATAATAATGTTATTGATATATGGCATCAAAGCACCATACAGACGAGGTTTTCGTCTCTAAAAGAAGACCAAAGGGCCCTATAAAGTTTAACGTTCAACTTAATGATGAGCAAAAATTAGCAAAAGCATTAATTTTAGACTCTCCGATAACAGTACTAAAGGGTATGGCCGGTAGCGGAAAAACACTTGTAGCCACTCAAGCCGGTTTAGATTTACTATTTCAAAAAAAGGTAGATAAAATTATAATAACAAGACCGACTGTAGCTAAAGAAGATATAGGCTTTCTTCCAGGAGACATAAGGGAGAAAATGGACCCTTGGTTAGCTCCTATATATCATAACTTATATATGTTATATAAAAAAGAAAAAGTAGATAAAGAATTAGAAAACGGTAATATAGAAATTGTACCATTCGCTTTTATGAGAGGTAGAACATTTCTTAATTCATTTGTAATCGTAGATGAAGCTCAAAACGTTACTCATACTCAAATGGAAACCGTGATAGGTAGGTTAGGTCAGAGATCTAAAATGGTGATATGTGGAGATCTAGCTCAAATCGACTTGAAAGATAAAAGAGAAACCGGTTTTTCATTTTTAGCACGTATAGAAGAGCAAGTAGAAGGCTTTAAAACACATACTCTAGTAATGAATCATCGACATGAAATAGTCTCACCAATTTTAAAGGTATACAAAACGTTTAGAGATTAAACCTCTTATTACAATACCTTACTATTTATTATAAAACTGTACTCTATGGCCAATATTAGTATATGGAACGGATCTTCAACCTTTGCACCTGGATCTACTCCTTTCGGATTTTACGATAACGATACAACCTTTCGATCAGATGCAGATAAGGTTGCTAAATTCTGTGCTACTAGACTAGGATATCCGTTAATGGACGTAGAACTCCAGTCTGGTTCTTTTTATGCTTGCTTTGAAGAAGCTATTACTACTTACGGTAATGAAGTATTTCAATATAAAATTAGAGAAAATTATCTAAATTTAGAAGGAGCTTCTACCGGTAGTTCTGTTAATAACCAATTAATAGAATCAAATATAAATAGATTTGTACAGATAGCTAAAAACTACGGTACAGAAGCAGGCGTAGGAGGTAATGTAACCAAATACTCAGGTTCTTTAGACATCACAGGTTCAGTTCAGAACTATGATTTGGATGCTTGGGCAACTGGTAAAGGAATTACAGGAGGTATAGAAATAAGAAAAGTATTTTACGAAGCTCCACCAGCAATACAGAGATATTTTGATCCATATGCTGGTACAGGTACAGGTATACAATCATTAATGGATGCTTTTGATTTCGGATCTTATAGTCCAGGAGTAAACTTCTTATTAATGCCAGCTTCTTATGATATATTAAAGACTCAAGCTATAGAGTTTAATGATCAGATAAGAAAATCAACATTTACTTTTGAACTAGTAAATAATCAACTAAAAGTATTCCCAGTACCTACTAATAGTGGTCGTTTAATATTTGAATACTATAAGTTAGATGATAAGTCTGCTATTAATTTTGATAATTCCCCAGGACTAATTACTAATGTAGCAGAAGTTCCTTACAATAACCCAACATATGAACATATTAATAGTGTAGGAAGACAGTGGATCTTTAAATATAGTTTAGCATTAGCTAAAGAACTATTAGGATACATAAGAGGAAAGTATCAAACAGTACCAGTACCGGGCTCAGAAGCAACATTAAACCAATCTGACCTGTTAGCTGATGCTAGAACAGAAAAAGATGCTCTATTAACTAACTTAAGAGAAATGTTAAACGAAACTTCGAGAGGAGCTCAAATGGAAGCACAGTCACAAGAGGCTGAGTTCCTAAAAACTACCTTATCGAATGTTCCAATGACTATACATGTAGGATAATGAAATTGATCACTATAATAGAGCAGATATTATTTGATACCTACGAAGGTATGGTACGAGTAATGTATAAAGAAGGTGAAAGTGAAAATTTAGCTGAACTTTTACGTGCTTTACCTGGAGTTACTACAGTAACTAATGCTGGTTCATCAGCAGAGATGGGTGCTATGACGTTTAAAGTGAAGTTAATCAGTCAAAAAGAAGCCTCAGAGGCGTTTAATTTATTTAAAACCAATGCTACATCAAAATATCCTAATATAATTAAGATTGAGATAGCAGAAGAAACAATAGAAAAGAAGTAATGCTATTTGGAAGTAACAGAGATTTTGATCTATTAGTAAATATTAATAGAGAGCTACTAAAAGATATAGTTGAGCAAGAAGTACTCATCTATAAACTAAGTATAGCTGATACTTCTACTAATTTATATGGTGAAGCATTAGAAAAGACTTATTTAGAACCAGTAAAGTTAAATTGTTTAATAACTAGAGGTGATCAAATATATAATGTAGATGAATTTGGACCTGATTTAGGTAGAGAAGCATCATTTGCACTATTAAGAAGAGATTTAGAAGATATACAACTTGTTCCTGAGGTAGGGGACATAGTAATGTGGCATGAAGACTATTACGAAGTAGATTCAGTTAAGGAGAACCAGTTATTCTACGGTAGAAATAATAATTACAATGTAGAACGTGCCTCTGGATACGGAGAATCTATATCATTAGTATTAGACTGTCACTTAACTAGAGCAGATAGAGTAGGTATAGCAAGACAAAGACTATAATAGATGGCTAAAAGAAAGAAACCGGTACCAAAATCACAAGCAGAATTATTTCAGAAAGAAATAGATCCGATACTAGGTACAGGAAAGCCTCCAGTTCCTAATTCTAAGAAAAGAGAGAATCAAAGGACTGTAAAAGGTGATGATACTAAAAGATTTACAGTAGGGTTAAGAGATATAGATGAAACTATCATTTATTACTTTAATAATGTTATAAAACCTTCTGTTATTCAAAATGGCTCTAAAATAAACGTACCTATTCTATATGGTTCTCCTGAAAGATGGAAGTCTGTGCAGAAAGACGGATTTTACCGCGATAAAAACGGTAAGATCCAAGCACCTCTTATTATGTTTAGAAGAGATTCTGTAGATAAGAACAGATCTTTAGGAAATAAGGTAGATCCAACTAATCCAATCAATATAGGTATATTTAAAAAGCAATTTTCTAAGAAAAATGTATACGATAGATTTAGTTTAGTAACTAATAGAGAACCTATAAGTGAATACTACGGTATAATTGTACCAGAATATGTTACTTTAACTTACTCTTGTATGATATTTACTGATTACATAGAGCAAATGAATAAATTAGTAGAGGCTATTAACTATGCTTCTGATTCTTACTGGGGAGACCCTGAAAGATTTAGCTTTAGAGCAAAAATAGACTCATATACTACGACTACTGAACTGGCTCAAGGGCAGGATCGTGCGGCTAAGACGAATTTTACATTAATAATGAACGGACATGTAGTGCCTGACAGTATAAACTCACAATTAGCAGGTATGAATAAGTATTACTCTAAATCTTCAGTTACTTTCGGTATGGAATTAGCAGGAGATATAGAAGAATTACAAGCAAGATCAAGAACATCAGAAGCAGAAGCGGATTACAGATTCTTCGATCAAGGTGCTTTAGGAGTTCAGAGATTTGGTATGACAACAGAACAGATAAATTATGTTGCTTTACATAATACATTTGTAGCAGACTTCGTAACAACTAATACTGCTCTGTTTAATAATAAGGCTATAGAAGAAACACCAGCAGGATTTACTTCTGGAGATGAAAGATTTATATTATATATTAACGGTATAGTAATTCCTTCTATTTTCTATTCGGTACAGCAATTAGGAAGTGATGTTTCAGTAGTTATTCAAACAGGACAAACAGAATATACATTAGATTCAGGAGATCAAGTGGTAATAAGTGGAAAAATAAGATAAGATGGCATTAATACATTGGAAACAGATTGATGGTGACTTAAGCGGCTCAAGAGCCTTAACAGGAAGTCTTGTAGTTTCTGGAAGTATATCCGCAGATGAATTTATAGGCATAGATCCATCAGCTATATTTACAGGTTCTATATCAGCATCTGTATCTCCTACAGGAAATGTCTTTACAATTAAGAGCGGAAGCAGTGATTTAGTAACTGTAGATGAAAATGGTAACGTAGTAGTTGAAGGTTCATTAACAGCACAAGAGTTTTTCACTGAAATAGTTAGTGCGTCTATAATATTTGAATCAGGTTCTTCACAATTTGGTAACAGTTTAGACGATACTCATAAATTTACAGGTAGTTTATTTATATCAGGAGCCGATGGACATAAAATATCAGGCTCAGTTATTGTTAGTACTACAAATACTGGCTCAACAGCTATAACTTCTAATAATACAACAGTAGGTTACCCTAGTTCTAATGATTGGCAAGAAAATTTAGACGGTTCTTATTTTGATATATTTAACCACAGTACACATATATCTGAAATATTAAGATTTATGGCTGGTGTAATGAGTTCATCATTAGATGTAGCAGCACCAACACCTAATACTAAAACCTGGGGTAGTGTTTCTACTAATTATTCATTAGGATCTACAATATCTAAAGGTAGTTTACTTAACGGTGTATTAGGAAGTACTTATGAAAGTGCAAAATTATCAGTAAATTGGAATACATCTACATTTATAAACTTAGCTACTACGGCTTCATATAAGAATGTACAAAATTACCTAATAGGTAAAGGATTCTTATTGAATTCTGAAACTGGATCCGGTGGATTTGCTAATGATACAGGTACTAATCCTTTTAACGGTAGTTATGGTAGTAGAATACCGAGTACCATACTAACTCAAGGCACTTTTGACACTAATTCTTTTACAATTACAGCAAATGCTGCAGGATCTTCCGATACTTATAGCAATTCTAACTATTTTGGCTTAGGAACCTTAACAAATAGTGGACCAACTCCATATCATGTTAAAATAACCAGCCATCAGTCGTATAGTAGTACATACTCAGACCAGAATCCAACAGGATCATCAACTTTTACTACATCTTCCTTTACAGATTACAGTATATCTAGTTTCGGTACATCAAATGGACTGGTATTATCAAAAATATTAACTTCTCAACCAGCAGTCATTCCATCTGCTTATCAAGATGGTGATTTTAATACTATAGCTGGAGGATTAACTGGGAGAAAGTACACAGGAGGTGCTACAGCAGAAAATTCTATATCAGCTTCAGGGTATTACAGGATTCATAATGTAACAGTCGGACTTAAAACAGGTTCAATGGCTGAATATCAAGAAAAAAATGGATCAAACAGTGCTACGAGGTTTTATTTATATACAGGAGATCTACCTACTGATATTACTACCGGTACTAGAACAGCAACTTTATCAAATGTAGAATTAAACAGAACAGGATTTACAGCTACTTCAAGATCCTTATCAGGTGCTCCTTATTTACTAACTAATACTTATAGTCATACCTTCCAAGGTGAGGTAAGTGGTAGTTTCGACCCTGCATATGGATATAGTACCAACCCTTTAACAGTATCTAGACCAACTAACACTTGGGCTAATGTAGGAGGAAGTACTTTGAATCATTCTTCTGTGTCAGTAACTACAGCAGGAGTACAGACCACAGTTGCTAATACAAGAGGGGTACTATCTGCTAACAAATCTACTCAAAGAAACGCAGGAGATATACCTAGAATAGACGATATATGTTATTTAACATCATCATATAGTTTTACTCTTAATAGTAACTATAGTAATGTTCAACAAACTAGAACAGCACAGCAGAATCAAACATATTCATTAAAATTTAGATTAACAGGTAGAAATTGGAAAGGAAACACAGTAAATTCAGACTCTGCTGCTCAAACCCTTTATACTTCTTCTTTATTTGGTCAACAATCAAGTAAAGGTGAATTAGCAATATATAGTTACGCCCAAGGATATGACGCAGGAAGCTTAACTGGTACATCAGAAGACTTTTCTGGAGAAGATTTCAGAATAAAGATTAATAATAATGTATTAGCATTTAACGGAACAGCATTTACAACTAATACTTACGTAAATGAGAGTGTTTTGGGCAATTACGACTTACAAGTTAAACCAGGTTATTTAGTAGACCCAGGTGGTGACTATGGATACTGGTTTGCAGAAAATTTTGGTAGTGGTACTTATAAATTCTACATAAGAAGATTCAGAACAAGTGGAGCAAAAACATCTATGACAGTAAATGTAGGTAAAACATTAGTTAATTGGGACTCTACCTCTAACGGTATAGCAGCTGCAGTACTATATAAGTCAAGTGCTAGTGGGAGCGGAGCTAATGATGCTTTATCAAGAGCTAGAATTTTCGATCCTACTGAGGTTAATTCAAATTCAGTAGAAACAACAGTTTCAGGAGATAATTTTAAAAATCCATTTACAGATGATTTAGATCTGTATGGTAATATAGGTGGAAGTGTGAGTTCTACTACTTATACCATGCCTTTAAGAAACGCAGACGGTATGTATTTAGATAATAACGATAACGAATTCTACCTAATTATAAGATATAAAGGAGATCCGTCTCCTATAACGGATATAAGTATAAGTACATCATAATGGGGTTAATAGATAATACAAAAAAAGCTTTAAGGTTGCTACTAGGTAGAAGATTTACTAGTGATGATATTTCTATGCAACAAGAAGCATTTACTTCTACGTTGGATATAAGAGGTGCTGATGTATATACAGAAGATTACCTAGTTCCTTTAACTAGCCTTCCTTTCAGTGGTAGCTCTCAAAATAAAGCAACTCAAGATGGAGTTATAAAATACTGGTATAGACAAAAGCTTACTAAATCTAATTTAGATAGAGATGTTTGGTTCTTTTTAGATCCAACTGGAAGTGATTCCGGAATAACACCTCAAATTATTCAAACAAGTCAACAAAGCAACTTTATATCTAGCAAATACTCAGCTCCACCTCTAACTAACGCAGGTACAGAAGACAGTACTCCCGGTTATAATGTAGTTGTGTATAAATCAACCTCTTTAAATAGCGGAAGTTTAGCATCTAGTGCTAAAGTATCCATAAATGATTACCAGTTTGACTATAAAACAGGTGTATTACAATTTGATCAAAATAAACCATCTAGTAATCAATACGTTTATATAACAGTCTATCAGTATATAGGTAAAACTTTAGCGACTGATCCTAATATCGGGGTTTTCGCCCAAACAGGTTCTTATTACTCTACAACAAATGACTTAAAAATCACTGGTTCTTTCGATCTCTCATTAGACGGTTCTACAGATAAAATTACTGTATCTTCTGGTGGAGATTTAAAATTTCAATTCAACGAACAGGGAACAGCAAAATTTGAACCACAAGCAACAGCACCTACTGCAGTAAGCGGTGGGATGTTCTACAGCGGCTCAGATGAATTCTTCCTTGGATTTAATAATTAACGATATTTATAATATATAAAACTCACTCTGTAACATGGCAAACTGGAAAAAGATAATAGTTAGCGGGTCATCAGCACATTTAGCTGCTGTAACAGTATCCGGTCTAACTAACGATAACATAATAGTAGCTGGAACTGGCGGTGCACTGGAAAGTAGTGGACTTACCTATAACGGTACCGTACTAGGGCTTGGAACAAAAATAATTACTTCAACAGGAGCTACTTCGATCCTTTCAGGTTCATTTAGTGGTTCTTTTCAAGGTGATGGTTCAGGTTTAACTGGACTTCCAACTACTTTAAATATAGCAGGAGATTCCGGTACAGACGGTATTAACCTATTAAACGATACCTTTACTATTGATGGAGGTACAGGTTTAACAGCTACTGTTACAAATAATCAAGTATCAATAGGAGTTGATAACCAGGGTATTACAGAGACCCAGTTACATACTTCAGTAGCAGGTACTGGTATATCAGGAGGTAATGGTACTGCTTTATCAGTTGATTATGGATCATCTGCAGGAACAGCAGTACAGGGTAGCACTACTATTACAATAAACGGTACTAGTGGAGAAATCGGCGTAACAGGCACAGCAGCACAAGCTTTAGGAGGAGGACCTTCTTATACACTTACCTTACCGGATACCATATCAGGTAATAGAACTTTCTCTAATAGTGTAACAATTCAAGGTGACTTAATTGTAACAGGAGATACTACAGAACAACAAGTAACTAACCTAAACGTAGAAGATAAATTTATTTTATTAGCTTCTGGATCAGCAGGGGCAGGTGATGGTGGTCTTATTATTGATCAAGGAGGTAAAAAAGGAGAAGCACTAGCATGGGATGCTGCTACCTCTAGATTTGCTACTACAGGTTCTTTAGCTTCCGATGCTACTGCATTTGTACCAGACGCATTCGTTGCTATGGTAGTTGATCAAGATAACGGTAGTACTGATATTACTAAATATCAAAAAAGAGGTAATATTAAAGTAGATACTTCTGATGATATTTGGATATATGTATAAAATTTCTTAAATTAGTTATATGGGTATAGTAAACAAACAAAAGTCTAGAGCATTAGACGATTTAAACAAAAATGATGTTGAGTTTATTCTTAATAAATTAAGATCCGCTCAATATACAGGTAACGAGTTTGAACACTTTTATAAGGTATATACAACACTTACAAATTACCTCAAAACATTTAGAAAATAATAGATGGAGCCTTACGGGCTCCTTTGCTATTTATTTATAAACCTATTATAGGCCCTGAAAGGGGAAGTGGGCTCTTTGAGTAACCAACCGTAATTGTGAAGATATGCCAAACTGGAAAAAACTGATAGTTAGCGGGTCAGACGCTAACCTTAACTCTCTGAATACAACTGCCAATATCAATGTAGGCGGTTTACTTACTATACCGGGTTATATACTACACACCGGGAATACTGGAACAGCGATAGGATTTGACGCTGATAATGTTATAAGATTAAAAACTGATAGTTCAACAGCACTTCAAATTGACTCTAGTCAAAATATAAAAGTAGTCGCTGGTAGCTTATCTATTAGTGGTGATAATTCTAACTTCGTATCGCTAACAGAAAGCGGTAACGGAGACTTTACTATAAACGCTCCAGATGATATTAGATTAGATGCAGGAGGTAATGATATAGTACTAAGAGGTGCTAGTAGTAGTGAATTTGGTAGATTATCCAACAGCAGTCAAAACTTCATAATTAAAAACATCACAGCCGATAAAGATATTATATTCCAAGCAGATAATGGTTCTGGTGGGGTAGAGAACTATATTCAAATTGATGGTAGTGAGGGTAGAACATTATTTAATAAGCACATAAGAGTAAATGATAGTGTACAAGTCCAAGTTGGTAATGATGCTGATTTACAAGTCTATCACGATGGAAGCAATAGCCACTTGGTAAACCTTACTGGTAATTTACGAATAAGAAACTTTGCTGATAATTCTGACATTACATTTGAAAGCGACAATGGTTCTGGTGGAGTAACAGAATATATAAGGTTAGATGGTAGTGATGAAAGAATAAACATAAACGCACCTAACGGTATGCAGTTTATGGATAATATTAAAGGTAAATTTGGTACAAGTGGTGATTTAGAAATATATCACGATGGAAGTAATAGTTATGTTAAAGATACTGGAGTAGGTAGTTTAATATTAGTAGGCACTGATCTACAATTGAAATCCGCAGGAGACGAGTTTTTTATGTATGGCGCTGCCAATGGACAAGTTGCGTTATATAATAATGGTATTAAAAAGTTTGAAACTACAAGCACGGGTGCTTCTGTACTAGGCAGATTAGACCTACCAGGAACAAATACATTTTTCATAGAATCAAACAATACCGCTGCTACATTCAATCTAGGTAGCTCTACAAGAGGTTATAATTTTATAAATTCAAATGCAACACTACTAAGTTTAAGTAGCGCAGGTAATGCAACTTTTGCAGGTGACATTACAATTACAGATACTTCAGGTACTAGAGGTGTATCAAGAAATAATACCGGATACAACCTTCAACTTATGGGCGGTACTGATAATACCGATGGAGCATTTATTTCACTTTCTGGAGAAACTAGAGGAGGTGCAGCAAACTCTTATAATGGTAGAATAGAAATATACTCCGGCGGCGGTGGATTAGCAAATCAAGCTGCTGCTTTAGGAGATATTATTTTTGGTACAAAGTGGAACGGAGGTTCATCAAATATACTAGTATTAGACAGTTCAACGAATAACGCAACTTTTGCAGGAGGTGTAACTGTTGAAGGTGGAACTTTAGACTTAGGTAAAGCAGATACAGCGTCTGGTCATATTAATGCTAAAGAGTTAATGACATTTAATATTGACACAGACAATGATGATACTAATAGGTATTTTGCTTGGTATAAAGATAGTTCATCTGGTAGTGGTACTGAACTTTTAAAAATATTAGAAACAGGTGCCGCAACTTTTGCAGGTAATGTAACTATAGGCTCAAGTGCTACTACTGATGCAAAACTTAATACTATTGCAGACGGTGAAACTACTTTCTTTACAAAGTATAAATCAACAAGAGGTACTGGGCATACATATGGGTTTAAAACTAATGGTACAAACTCTGAAGTTTTAGCATTAATGGATGTTGATAATAGTAATAGAATTGCAGCATTTGGACCCAATGAAGTTTCTTTTAATATTGGAGGAAATCAAAAATTAAAAATTGATAGCTCAGGTAATGCAACTTTTGCAGGAGATGTAGTTTTAGGAACAGGCGATAATTTATATTTAAATGGAACTACAGGTCTAAGACTTTTGCACGATGGTTCTAACGCTTTATTTATTAATCAAACAACAGGAGATTTTAAAATACAAAACTCTGCTGCTGATAAAGACATAATATTTAGAGGTCAAGATGGTTCGTCTGCTATAGATGCTCTACGATTAGACATGTCAGACGGTGGTTGGGCAACTTTTAATTCAGGAATACACGTTGCAAATACATTTTCTCCATCAACTTTTGGAAAAGCAAATTTTGCAGGAGATGTAACTGTAGCTGGAACTTTAACTGCGCAAGAATTTAAAACTGAATTTGTATCAGCTTCTATTGTATACCAATCTGGTTCAACTAAATTTGGGGATACCGCAGACGATATACATAGTTTTACAGGGTCTTTAAAAGTTTTAGGTAATACTCAAATAGGAACTTTATCTAGCGGTCAAACTGGACAGTTAATCGTTAATCAAGAAGGCGGAGTTGCACCTGTAGCTAAATTTATGTCTAGAACTAATAAAGCCATAGTTCAAGTATCCGATAACGATACAACAGGTTATTTGAGTTCTGAAAACGGATTACTTAGTTTAGGTAGACATGCTGGTGTTAACGCAGCTAATATAAATATAAATGCAAGTCATAATGTAGGTATTGGTACTTCTAGCCCTACTAAAAAACTAGAAGTAAAAGGCCAGGTAAGAATAGAATCCACTAATTATGAAATGTTATATCTTCATCAAGGAGATGCTAATGGTGGTTTTATTAGATTTACAAACACAGATGATACAGCTGGTTGGTATACAGGTATAGCTGGTACAGAAAAATTTATAATATCAAGAACAGCTGATAATTCAACTCCTATCATAACAGCCCAACAAGACGGTAAAGTTGGAATCGGAACTTCTACTCCTGCAGAAAATTTACACGTTGCCGCAGATGTTAGAGTAGATGGTAGCGGTGGTGTTGCAGTTAAAAAAGTTAGATCTAGCTACTTTTCAAGTTCTCAAAACTTAGACCTGCAAGCCGGATCTTCAGCAGATATAATATTAACTTCAAGAAACGTAGGAATAGGCACTACTAATCCTGCAGCAAATTTACACGTATATAATGCTGGTACAGCTATGATTAGAGTAGATTCTGATTCTACTTCACCGTATAAAGCTGGTATTGAATTTATAAGAAACTCTATTAATGGAGGACGTATATATAACGATGGAGGAGCAGTCCAAGTAAAGTTAGAAAGTGATTATGGTTATGAATCATCAAACCCAACACGTGGAGGATTCGTATTCAAAACAGCACCAGCAACCTCAGGAACTTTAGTAGATGCTGTTAGAATAGATGCATTAGGTAACGTAGGTATTGGAGCAGCTACTCCTACAGCTAGGTTAGACATTAGAGGCGGTAGTTCTGGGGATAATGATATTGATAGGTATATAAGATTTAAAGCTTCTAATGGTGAAAAAAGATTTGACTTCTATGTAGGAGGTACAGGAAATGCATCTAGACTTTCAATGTTTGGTGCTGACGGAACCACAGAAGGTGCAAGAATATCCTCATCAGGAAATAGTTACTTTTTAAATGGCGTAGGTATCGGTACCGGTACCCCTAATTCTAAATTAGATGTTAGAAGAGCGGGTAACGGCGTTGCTTTAGAATTAATACAAACATCTGGAAATGTAAATGATTATATAGATTTAAAAATGATTGCTGGTAATACCACCGCAGGAACTTTAGGTACTATATTAAGACATAAAAGAGACGGATCTGGTGGTGGAGATTTTAGCATATTAACTAATCCAACCTTAACAGGAACACCTACAGAAAAATTAACAGTTACATCAGCCGGGGCTATTAAGTTACATAGTTACGGTTCTGGTACCCATACAGGAACATTAGCGAAAACATTAGGAGTTGATTCTTCAGGTAATGTCATTGAATTCTCTGGTGGATCTGGAGGAGGAGCAATATCATCTGTAACTTCAGGAGCTAATAATAGGGTAGCAGTATTTGCCGGTTCTGATTCTTTAGATGGAGATGCTAATTTTACTTGGGATGGAACTAAGTTAGGTATTGGAACATCCACTCCTTCTTTTCAATTATCTATAGAAAATCATCAATCAACTACCTCAATCGCCACAATGGAGTTGGATGGTAAGAGAACAAATGGGGCTGATGGTCCTGTTGGGGAAATGATTTTTAGCAACAATGGAGATACTTTTGCTACAGTAGCTGGTTATAGAGACGGAGCTGACAATAAAGGGTCTTTACAGTTCCAAACTCAAGACAGCACATTTACCACAAAAATGACAATATCGTCAGAAGGTAATGTTGGTATAGGAACGACTAATCCTACAGATAAATTAAATATAGTCACAGGTGTTGGAACATTTGATTTTAAAGATTATAACTTAACTCATAGTACTTCTTTAGGTATAAGAGCTGAGAGTGGGTACCTTGGATTAGTAACAGAAGGTGCGGATGATGTCTTTTTATCTACTAACGGATTTGCTAATAAAAGATTAACCGTAAAATCAGATGGTAAAATAGGTATTGGAACAACGGCACCTTCAACAATATTTCAAGTTAAATCAACAGGTGCAGATGATGGTTTCTATTTAATAAAATCTGATAACACAAATTTACTAGGAGGTATAATCCAGACAGGTACTGGCGATGGAGCATTAATTTTAAGAAATACCAGTAATGCAAATACGGTACTTTTAAGAGGTCAAGGAAATAACTATATTAATGCAGGGAATTTCGGTATTGGGACTACTAGTCCACTTGGTAAATTACAGGTAAATGAATATACTGTTGCAAGTCAAGGAGCAAATACTGCTCATGGTGAAGCGAGTATATTTGCTGATAGTGGTGATGAGGGTTTATACATTGGGGTTAAAAACGCCGCTTACCCTAATAGAGGATATGGGTTCAAAGTAACTACAAGCGGAGTAAACTCTGATTTTACAATTACAGAGCATGGTTTAAGCGGAGATAGATTTACTATAAAATCAGGAGGTAATGTTGGTATAGGAACAACAACTCCATCCGACGCACTTCAAATCAAAGGTGACGGAAAAGGATTCTATATAAGTTCTGCAGATTATAATGTTGCAAGAATTATACCAAGAGGTACTGGTGCTAATTTAGATAAAGGATTATTATCATTATTAGATGCTGGAGTAGAAGATATAAGAATAGACACTGGAGGACATAGTTGGATAAATACTGGGTTTAATCTCGGTATAGGAACCGGATCACCAGCTTATACATTAGATGTAAACGGAGATATACAAAATAGTGGTGTATTAAGGAAAGGTGGAAATGTATACATAAAATCCACAGGTTCTAATACATCAATCGGACCAGCAGGAGCTGGAACAATTACTTTCCATACTAGTTCTGTAATTACATCGGCTGATGAAGCAATGAGAATCGATGCTAATGGAAATTTACTATTAAATAATACTTCTGCCGGAGCAAGATTAGACATTAGAGAAGATAGTAACTATGCAATTAGAGCAGAAGATGCTTCTGGTCATTATTTTAGAGTAAATACCGGTGGTAATACTGAAATAAGAGGAAACCTAACAGTAGGTGGAATAGTTACAGCACAAGAATTTCATACTGAATTCGTTAGTGCTTCTATAGTATATGAATCTGGTTCAACTAAGTTTGGTGATACTCAAGATGATGACCATGACTTTACAGGTTCTCTTAATGTCTCCGGTAGCGTTCATCTTTCCGATAATAGTACGTTAAGGCTCGGAAATGCAAGCGGTGGAGACTTGCAATTATACCACAATGGTTCTCATTCATTAATAAATAACCAGACTGGAAACTTATATATTAGAAATCAAACTAATGATGGAAAAGTTTATTTCCAAGCTGATGATGGCAACGGTAATGATACTAATTATTTCTATTTAGACGGTGGTCAATCTGATGGTACAAATTTTGCTACTAGATTCCCTGATCAATCTATCATATTATTAGGTTCAGGTACAAGTTGGAACGATGGTTCTCAACTATACCATAATGGAAGTAACTTCTACTTAAACGAGTATGCAGGTAATATGAACTTTACAGTTCATACTGATGATGGTGATATTATATTTAACTCGGATGATGGTTCTGGAGGAGTTACACAGTTCTATAGAGTTGATGGTGGGGCAAATTTAAATGTATTTAGTAAAGATATTTTCTTAGCTGACAATAAAAAAGCTTTATTTGGTAGCAATAGCGATTTAAAAATATATCACGATGGTACAGATTCTATAATACAAAATTATGTAGGAAGTATTTATATTGATAGTAATGCTGATGACCAAGATATAGTATTTAGAAATGATGATGGTTCTGGTGGTTTAACTGATTATTTAAGATTAGATGGAAGTTCAAGATCTATAGTTGTATCAGCTGCTTTAGGAATGTACTTTAATGATGGCGTCGCAGGAAGATTTGGAAATGCCGGGGATATGCACCTCTATCATAACGGTACACATTCTTTTATATCTAACACTACAGGGGATTTAAATCTACATACCAATACCGGTACTCTTTATTTATATAATAATGCCGATGATGGGGATATATCGTTTCAATCTGACAACGGTAGCGGAGGGATAACAGAATACTTTAAATTAGATGGTACTAATGTAAGAACTTTAGTAAGTAAACCAATAAATTTAATTGATAGCGTGCCGCTACAATTTGGTAATTCACAAGATTTAAGAATATATCATAATGGAAATAATAGTTATATTCAAGATGCAGGCGTAGGTAGTTTAAAAATACTTGCACAAAATTTTGATTTAACTAACGCGGCTGAATCAGCTTTAATGATTAGAGCTATTGATGGTGCACAAGTTGAGTTGTATTATGGTGGTGCTAAAAAGCTTCAAACGACTTCTGGGGGTGTAACAGTAACAGGAGATATCGATGCTGATGACGTTACAATAGATGGATGGGGATCAGTATCAGCTTCTTTATCATCTATTCAAACAGCAGGAGGAGTAAATGGATCTGGAACCGCAAATACAATTCCTAAATGGTCAGATAGCGATACTTTAACTGATTCATACTTAACTCAACCATCTGCAACTACACTTAAACTATCATCAGATGGATCAGCAACAGCTGGTACTATACTAGAATTACATTTTCCTAATAACAATTCTACCGATAAATGTGCTACTATAAACTTTACTAATAATGTAGGTGGGTATGCAGCCATAGAAGGAGGTACAACTGGAGCAAATAATACAGGTTATATAGGCTTCAAAGTAGATGACGCAGGTACTCAAAGCGAACCAATGCGTATTATAGGCAACGGAAACGTCGGAATAGGAACAACA
>Ga0181405_1000210_pt1 | contig 20325 bp, 10 predicted proteins | sample 28SPOviralmetaG_FD_130134 | JGI IMG/M metagenome (GOLD analysis project Ga0181405, IMG submission 130134) | Marine viral communities from the oligotrophic San Pedro Time Series (SPOT) site, San Pedro Channel, CA, USA - 28 SPOT_SRF_2011-11-29 | ecosystem: Environmental > Aquatic > Marine > Strait...
GTTTTTGAAAGTGAAACCGAAACGGACAAAGAATATACCTTGGATCTTTTGCTGTATTCTTTAAAGGCCAAGTCTTTTTTATCTCAGGAAACCCAAACCAATGAAGGGTTTCAATCATTCTTTTATTTACGCCTTTTTCAATCAATTCGCTCTTAAGCTTATCCGAAACTGTTAGTACCAAATCAAAAGGGGTTCCTTTTTGAAGGCTTTTCTCAAAGTCCCAAGGTTCTTTGAGAATCATATGAAACAAAGAAATTAACTTTGTATTTGGCGCAGCCTCTTTTATTGCCCAACCTTGATCATAAGCTTCATGCGAATTATTAACAACCGTGTAAACGGGCTGCAGCTTTCTAACGATTTCTATAACCTCTCCAGCACAAAGAACATCGTCAGCGAGTTCGGTAAATGCAGATTCCCTTCGGCTTTCTTTATGCGGCATTGTCCGCGTTGTTATAACAACAATTCTAAAGCCTCTGTTTTTATAATGCAGCATTAAATCCAAGCCGCATCTATCCGCTCCTCCGAGCGACATCCAAGGGATGATAAGACAAAAGACGGGCTTTTCTTCAGTGTGCTTTGACTGAGATTTTAGAATGACCGGTTTTTTACCAAGTGCATGGCGGGACGGTCGAGATGTTTGGCGTTCAGCTCTTTTGGACCTTCGGGACATATATTATATATATGCCTTAATAATCAGCTGCATCAAAGTAAAGACGGATTCTAACAAACCCGCTCACAGAATCAAATCCATTATAACCAGATTCTTCTCCTTCAGCATGGCCGTTGTTGGTAACCTTTATACTGATACCATCCCCGGCAGAAACTGATGTACTTACAACTGCACTTGCTCCGGTATAAAATTGGCCATAATGCGAGCTCGTATCATGGTCAAGGTCAGTGGTTGGGGTACCATCAACAGTTACAGATGTTAGAGTAGCAGAACCCGCAAGAATAGCAAAAACTGGATCGCCTTGATCAAGAAGGTCCCATCGCGGAATATCAATTTCTGCTTTACGGAATGTCATTGCTGTGTTAACACCCATTAAAAAAGCGATCTCATTTACTTCCAATGGATCCACAACATTAGCCGAAGATTTAAAATCATCAACAGGAATATCCAACGAGTAAACATAAGGGCGAACACTAATAGCACCAGCGGCTCCAGTCGCGCCTTGAACACCTTGAGCACCAGTTGGTCCAATAGGACCTGCAAGACCTACACCAGTGGGACCTGTAGGACCAGTGGGTCCAGTTGCGCCTTGACTTCCGGCAGGACCCGTAGGACCAGTTAAACCTGTGGATCCTTGAGGACCAACTACACCAGCAATTGCGCCAAGGTCATCCCATTCTTCTGGAGAATTATCAGGCCCTTTATATGCAAAAAGGTGAGGGGTTCCACTTGCAAATTCATCACCTGGGGAATCAGATAAACTCCCTGGGCCAATCTTAACAATAAAACATGTACCTTCTTTTTGAAGCTCATCAGCAAGAGGATTAGGACTTGAATAAGAAACAGGAAGGTCATCACCATAGTCAACAACACCAGCAATCGCTACACCAACACCAGGGTCTCCTTTAACATTACCAATCACTTCTGTTGAAGAATCGGACTTGACCTTTGATACATTACCGTCAGAGTCAACAGTAATATCTGTAATAATAGCAATAGTATCAAGGTATTCATTTACTTCTCCAGCAACCTCACTTGTGATATTAAGGTTGTTTGTTACCAAATCACCATTTTCGTTAAGGAAAAAGATTTTTTGATCGGCGGCATTAAACGCAATTTCACCGTCTCTTAGTGAATCGACATTCGGAGATTCTCCAGATGAAAAGGAGTGTTTTAAAATAATTCTTGTAGGTGTAGTAGCCATGTTAGTAGTATATATATTTTATGAAGACAGAACCTGAGCCTCGATTGGATGCCAATCTGCTTTACCATCGACTTGCTGTCCTGAACCAGCTCCTAGGAAGTATGTCGCGATGCCAGCTCCATAACTCCGGCCGGGTTTAGCCGCAAATTCTGCTTCGGTTTCTCCGACAACAGCGGTTTTAGCAATTGCGAACGATGCAACATAATTACCTCCACCGGATGAAACCAGCCTCGAGGTTTGTATTGCAACAATATTTTTAGGATCTTCTGGAAACGGAACTCTGATATAACGGCGTGTTGTCGAGTTAAAGTATTTACCTGTTCCTAATCGACCAGTAGTATTGCTTCCTCCAGCAAATAACGCATATTTACCTGCTTCACCTTTCGATTCAGCAACAATGAATATACTTCCCGCATTGGAGCCATAGGCACCGGATGAAACAAAAACCTTTTCGACCCACCAATTAGCATCAATAGTAGTTGATAAAGTAAAGGCGGTATGGAGGGCCCGACTTGATAGACTACCATCTTCCCTGTCAGCTAAACCATTGTCTGCATCTCCGGCATGTCGAATAGAACGATTTCCGTCGGTATTTTCAGTGATAACAAATGAGCTATCACTTGATGAAATTGCAATGATATCTACAGGGCGATCATCTGTTCCTAGAGAAACCACTCCAGGACTTCGAGTATTAACAGCAGCGCCTCGACCAAGCTGACCTCTGTCATTTTGACCCCAAGACATAACAGTTACGCCGCCAGTAATATCGGTTTCTGAAAGAGCATCTAGCTCGGTAGCGGAATTTGGCGTATTAACTGTTCGTCTTGCTAAAACAAAGGCGCTAGAGTTTGTGCTTGTCGTCGCTCCAACTGAAATATCAAACATACCTTTTAATTTTGCAAGGTGACTTACAGTCATGTTGCCAATAGAAGCAACAGCATAAGCACTAGTTGTTCCTCCTTCAGCAAGAGCGTTGTATGCGCGGGTTTCGTCAATAAACAATCTAAAGTGAGATGAAAGGTTTGCATTATTTTCGTCACCGCGGATAATGTAATAGAATCTATTATTAAATTTTAATCTTTCAAAGTCTTCAAATCCGTGATCTACATTGGCTTCACCAGATCCGGTTCCAGCTGCTGATCGAAATACTTTATTACTAGTACCGGTAACCACTTGAAGGAATATCGCGCTATCCAATGTTGTTCCACTGTCCAAAGCAGGAACGTGTCTCATCACGAAGCTATCAGTGTCTCCATTTCCTCCCTGTCCTTGTCCGTTCCATCCGGCAAACCAAAGTTCGTTGTCGTTTTCATTACCAGGCTTCCCAATAATATGCCAAGAAGTAAAGGCATTAATAACAGATTTTTTAATGTAGTAAGAGTATTGATCAAATGTTTCCGATCCAGTGAGACCAAGCTCGGTTTTCCATGCAGCAAGAGCCGTTGCATCATCAGTATCATCAAGGCCGCCTTTTAGAGTTGCGTTGCTCTTGTAATAATGGAATCGTTTGTTAACTTTTTCAACAGCATCAGAATCAAGGCTGCTAATACCTGCAGCTCGTTCTGTATCAGTTAATCCGAATGTAGCCCAAAGACCGCTTCCCGCACTATTAAGACCATACACCAAAGGGCCGGAAGCATCGTATGATGTCTTTGCTGTGGATCCAGTTCCTAATGTGCCGTAGGTGGCATTAGTTATTCCAATCACCCAACCGCGAGTATAAGGAACACCCGCACCGGCAACAGCAGCGCTGCTCGTTTCATATCGTTCTAAACCATTAAGGCGATTGCCACTAACGTATTCGTTGCCAATACCGTCTTTGGTCTTGATAATAATTCCAGGCTGGCTCTCTTCATTTGTATAAGTTACCGTATCAACAGTAACAGCATTGGCAGGCCATGAACTCTTTTGAGGAAGCATGGCTGGGTTTGGAGTTTCAACCGCGGTATCGTTGTATGGCTGCTCCCCGAACGAATTAAACTCAGAGTAATAATCTATAAAATCGTCTGCGGCTGTAGTGCCGCGGGATTGTTGACCAATCTCGCCGCTGATATTTCTTCCACTGCCATAAAGAACGTCATCTTCATCTATAAAGAAAAAGTTATAATGATTTGCAAATGAACGTTTAAAAATTGCTTCTTGATTCGTAATTGGTGAAATGGCAGCGAACCAACCATCAGGTTTATCATTGCGATATTGACTCGTCCCATGCCGCTCTTGATTGTTTATACCAATAACTCGGCCTCTTCCATCTCTATCTACCATAGTTACTGTCATTTGGTTATCGAAATATGATTGGTGGCCATCGATAAGTTCTGCAAAGGACTTAACGCTATCCTCGTATACTCTAACTTTTGTAAGGGCGGAATCGACAAAGGCCTTTGTGGTAGCGTGAGCATCTTCGGTTGGAGTGGCCACAGAAAGTGTACCTGCAGAATCCCGTTTAGCAAGTGTATTAGCAGTTGCTGCAGTATCAATCTCTTCAACGAGCTCAAGTTTTCCACCTACACCAAATGCGAAATCATCGGTATTAATATTTAGTCCAATCTTTCCTCCCGTAATATCAAAGAAACCAACCTCAGCATTACTTGTATCAAAGAGGTTAATTCCCGAAGCACCAGCAACACCTGTAGTAGTTGAAACTGCAAACGATGTAGTGTCGTCACTCTTGTATTTAATAAGGTAAACAATTGCATTACCTCCAATAGGATCTTCTTCACCTGGTGACCCGATTGTATCAGGAAGTGTTGTACTTCCGTTAGGACTGTCAATACCTTCAAGTAATTCAATAAGCTCTTTAAACTCAGTATCAATCGGGCTATTTTCTGTATCGTCAAAAGAAAGAGTTTGACCCGCGCAAGGGATCCAGCCTGGGACTGTATTTAAAATACCGTAGTTTTCAGGACTGCTTAATCCGTTTAAAGTTTCAGGCCAATTGTCAAGGATTCTCGCATCTACTGCAACCATTGTTCCAACCGGAATCAAAGTAACTGGAAGAGTAAAGTTAGACTGCTGCAGTGCTGCTATAACGTCTGCAAGAATACTAGTAGCAAAAGAACTTTGACCTAGCCATTCAAGTTGACTTCCAGTTCCGCTCCATTTTAAAAGAGACGGTGTAACGCCTGGTGATGTGGCAGGCAAGTCCCATTCATAGTTGTTAACACCAATCGTTGGTGAGGAACCTGCAAGAGCAAGCTTGTTGCCATCAGCAATTTCAAAAATACCTTCTCCAGCTCCAGAATAATCAAACTGAAGTTTTTCTGGTGTACCTGCGTTTTCAAATTTAAGAGATGCAACACTAGAAGTAGAAGAAGATTTTAAACCAATACCACTTGCCCCAATCACTTCAAATCCACTGCCCGTGGTAAAGGTGCCAGAATTAATCTGAAACGTTGGCGCATTAATTATTCCGGTTGTTCCACCTAAAGTAAAGTTACCTGTACTCGTAATGGTTCCGGTGCTCGTAAAACCTCGCGTTAAAGTTGCGGATTGGGTAAATGATTTCTGACCAGTGATTGTTTGGTTAGAAGCTAATGTCAGAAGCCCTTCTGAACTTGTAACAAAGTCAGTAGAGTTTAGACCATCAATGATCTCATTACATTTATCCGCCCACTCTTTAAACGTGTCGGTGTTGTCAATTCGTGTTAGATTAAAGTCAAAGGCCATAGATTAATTTCTTCTTGTAGATCTATTTATCACTGTACATCACAGCTTCTAATTTAATAATTCTTTCTTTTAACTCGCAAACTTCGCGTTTAAGTTCTTTAATTTCCTTATTACGTTTCTTTCTGGCAAGAGCTGATTTATAAGCATCTTGATCGGTATTAAGTACTACACCTGTTTCTAGATTTTTTACTAAATGCGGGTTATCAGCAACCTGTCTTTGTGATTCATCCATGTTAAACGGTTGCAATTATTCTCAAGTCCTTAGAGAAAGGTGCATCACCGTAATTCTTTCCTCGCATGACAATTTTGATTATAAACGAACTAAACTCTACTGGTTCAGTATTAAGATTAAATCTCACTTCACTAAATCGACCTCTATTAATGTTAACTGGAATCGACGTAGGATTAATCGCACTAAGCGTATGAAAGTTGGTATCTGTTTCAGTGCTACTAATGATAGCATTATTGGTATCTTTAAGCTGGGCAAATACCTCAATCTCAGATGTTGTAGAAGGACGATTAACGTCAAGATAAACATCAATCTGATCACTGAGATTATCCAAAGCCATTTCACGTGTAATGTATTGAGAAGTATCTCCAGTTTCAGAGATAAAGTAATCTCTTGTTTCTAGTGAAAGATCTCGGTTAATAACCGGTGTAAGTCTTTCGTCTGTTGAACTGAAGAATGTTTGCAAGTTTGTTTTATCAATATTGGACGCTTGGATATTGTGATTTTGATTGGTGATATATTCTACCGGTAAGAGAGGCTCAACATCGTATTTGGTTTCTTCAAAGAATACTTCATTTCGGATTGAAGTTTTTCCACCCAAGTTAATTGATTTTTGATTTAATGAGAATGCACCAACGTTATACCTGTTAAGGGTTCCTGTTATGGTTTCGGTTTTTGTACCATCAGTAATAGTTACGGTTGGCACTTCAAGATAACCAAATCCCTTTCTTACAAGATTGATTTTACTGATTGAGCTGTCATCTGGATTAAACACTGGAGTAGCTGTAGTAGTAATCCCGCCGGAGACTGCAACCTTAGTTGAGTTACCATCTGAATCAATTACCGTTGTGAATGGTGCTTCAACTGTAACAGTGCAGGTAAGTTCGTTCCAACCCGTATTGTTAGAAATTGTAGTAGAATCAATCTCACCAAGGTGAGTTCCAACTTGAGGGCCAGCCACAAACTGCGCGGTTTGATTGGTTGCAAAAGAACCTCTGCGTAAGGTAAATTTCAAATCCTTGTTTTGCATTGGCGTCCAAGTAGACTTATTGGAACTTGCAAAAAGCGATCCAAGCGCAGGCTGGGAAGTAATAATATGACCTGTTTGAAGATCGGTTTTATCTCCACCTTGTTCTGCAATATAAGCGGTGTACTCAGGACTTGTCGAGAAACAAACCGTTGCATATTCGGTATCAGCCGCAAGGTGAATTGGATGTGGAAATTCAAACGTGGTTGCAAGTGATGCATCCGTACTTGTTCTAACATCTTCCCAGTCAATAGAGATTTCACTACCAGGAACAACTTCTCCTGTTGGATATCCGTTTGCGGTTGTTACGATATACGATTGAACAGGAACCTTTGTGTTTTCAGTTGTGGGTTTTCCTGCAAAGAACAAGTCAATTGAAGTAGCAAAGATACCAGTTGTATCAGTAACACTAAATGATTGTGCAAGAGGATCGTAAATGGTATTTGTACGTGTTTCAGTTCGAGTCTCACGTTGTAACCTCGGAAGAGTTGTACTGATGTTTAACGCTTGCTTGTTTATTTCAAGTCCATTTGAGATGAACCTTGCCGAAGCATTACTTGTAGATTCTTCCTTTAAGTTACGCGGCGAATTTGTAATAGTAACTGTCTTTTCACCAGAAGAGAATCGCAAGGTATCGTTGTTTGGAATAATAAAGATTCCTTCCGCAACTCCGTCAGCATCAGATATAATATCAGAAGTAGGAAACGCGGCTAAAAGAGTTGCTTCATCAGCTCCATCGTATTGACTTAAGCTTGACTGGTCGAAGCCAGGAAGCAGTGAGTTAATTTGTCGTGTCTTTTCTTCAGCACTGTTTGTGGTTGCGTTAATTGTATCAAGGATAGTTTTCACATAGCTCCAGTAACGCAATGCTGTATTTTGATTAGCAACAGTGGTTGCAAATGATCTGTCAGAAGACTTTAAGTTATACCAACGTGTACCAAACCAAGTTGGAACCGTAAGATCATTTGTAAGGAACTTCTCAACTTCACCTTCGATTTGACTCGTAAGTATCGCGGTTTCGGTATGCTCGTGGCTATTGATAATCTCGCTTCGAGTTAAAAGGTGAGCGTTACTTGTAACGTCAACTCCGTCAATAAAGAAGTAGAACTTCGAGCTTGGTTTAAGACCTTCAGCTCTGAAGTATAACGCCTTTGATCTTGCGTATGGCCTGACCTTAACGTCAGTAACAAACTCACCCAGCGCCTGTTCAATTCTTTCTTGAACAACTCGAGTTTCTGTAACTGTTCGGGTTTCTTCCCTTTCCCACCAAGGTCCGGTGCGGGTTGTATCGCGACGCCATCCACCGCCAAGCGCAGGATTGCCTTCACCAGGCCTCGCCGCACGCCAACCTGCGTTTGCTGAACCAATTCCGCTTGCAGCATTTGCTCGACCTGCTTGATTTTCAAGAACGTCGTTAAGAGTATCAAACAGGGTTGTTCCACCAAAGATATCAAAATCAATTTCTGGTGCGGTGATTGTATCGTTCCACGTATCAACCTCGGGAGCAAGTATCATTTGACCTAGAGTTGCAACAAACTCATAAGGTTGAACACTCATGAATTGTGTAGCATAAGGCTGAGTAATATATGCAACTTGGTTATAAGGAAGTGTTAAAACTTCGTTATGAAGGCCGGACTCCGTGAATTCAGAATCCGCATCAATATCAATACCGTCAGTGGAAATTAATTCAAAAGGAACACTGTATCCTTTAAATGCAGGATAAAGATGTCCGCGTTCTCTTTCATAATGGCAAAGGAAGTCAGAACTTCGAGCATTACCAATAGTAAAGTTTCTAAAGCCATCAACTACAAGACCATTTTTAAATCGTGCAGTACCGTCATCATCAAAAATACTTTTATCGTTTGCACCCTTTTCCAAAAGCGAGAGAGATGTGTAATACTCAAGGTTGGATACCCGTGTATCAATCTTACCAATATCGCGCATTGTATAGCGGCGATGGTTGTATTTCTCAACACCAATGTTGGTTGCTTTAAACGTATAAGCAGGAACAAACAAGTCGAAAAGAACCAAGCCATTTGCTGAGTTAGTAGGAGGAACAGCAGTAAGACTTGGTGTTCCTTTTTCGATTGAGAAATCTCCGTTTGGTAAAATAGTTACTGAGTCAACACGAGGTAAGAAGTAATCAATCTTACCGGTAATTGCGCTATAAGGATCAAGCGCAAGAATATCTGTTGTGCTTGGGTAAGGTCTAATATCAAAGAAGTCTCCCAAACGTTTACCGTTGTAAAGAGGAATATCCTCAAGATCAGATTGACCGCCAGAAGAGTTTCTATAACTGTTTACCGTGTAATAGTTACCTCCGCTAAACTTCCAGTGCTTTACACTAATGGTAGATGCACCAGCTTTAAGGCATCGAACTTTAGCAAGTTCGTATTCTGTTGACCTCTGACCGTCACTAACAAGTTCAAAGTTATCATCTTCAACGCTGATCAGGTGAAAGACATTCGGAACTTCAACAATATCCCCAACGGCTGGCAGAGGACTGTTATTTAAAGTTATTGTTTCGGTGGTTTCGGTTTTAATACCAATATTGGTAAGGTCATTTACTACTGTAGCAATAATGCTAATAACATCTCCATCGGCCGAAGTTGGAATATCTAAAGTTAGCGAATCCGTGTCAGCGCTTGACACAACAGTAAATTGTGTTGGTAGTAAAACCTTATCTTGAGTAGAGTTGTAAACAGTAATTGAAGAAGGACTCTTATCAAATGTTACTCCAGTAAGATCAAAGGTTACTTCGTTACCAGAAGCTACCGGCATGTCAGCAGAGAGGTTAACTCTTTCAGTAACTTGAATTGAGTTAAACTTTCTAACTGCTATTCGAGAAAGTGGAAACAGCGTTGAATTAATTTGTGTATCGTGTAACTTAACGCCGTTCCTTGCTTCAACATTAAAATGAAGTGTGCCATAATCGGTAACTGCGGCTCCTCTAATGGTTTCTACATTGTCAAATTTCTTTCCAGTATTAAGAGAAATATCGTGAAGAAACATACGATGCTTGGCGCCGTCAATAAGCTCAACTGAAAGAATTTTACAAGTACCAATTGTTGCATCACTTGCATCCAAAAGGTTATAAGTTCGACTGTAATTATCAAAGAAAGGTAAGCCTTCACCGTTACCTGTACCATATCCTGATTCGGGACTAGAGTCAGTTTCAGGACTAGCAAGAGGGGAAGCAAAGTTATCAACATTTCGAAGTTGACCTTCAACATAGTTACCCATATTGGCCACGGCTGAACTATCTTCCAATACTCCGCTTCGTAAATCGGCTGCGGATACCCGTGCTTTATCTCCTAAAAGCGTAAGCGGCGATTGCAGATCAACTCTTTTTCCACGAACATAAGCAACGGAAGGGGAAAGAGTAGCTGCATATTTTTTGTCCGCATCTGTTTGAGAAAGATTATTAGCAGCGGTGCTATTTTTATAACGTCCTGTGTATGAAGCAGCGTTTAAAACTTCTTGAATTTCAATACCAAAATTGTTTACCACATAGCTTCCGCTTTCTTCAAAAGTTCGTTGGGCAAGAATTTTTTCAAGAGTAGTACCACTGTTATCAATCGCATTTTCAACAATAATAACCTTGTTATCTTTAATCTGTAAAAGAATTACATAATTGTTATCGTCCTCAAAGGCTGTAACCAAATCCAAAGTAAGAGTAATTTGATAACGATCCGCGCCTGGTGCAGCAAAGTTTGGTTGCCCGTTTGCGTTATCAAACAACGTTGAATCCGCACCACTAGTAACTTGCTTTTCACCGATTTTTAATACTGCATACCCGTCGAAAAGTTCATCTTCTCCAAGGGCCCGGCAGACAAACTGTTCTGTAGCGGAAGCTAAACAACCATTGACAAAGAAGATACCGTTTGGCAAAAACAAGCTAACAGCGTTACCGTTGTTAATCACGGTACCATTAATAACATTTTCCAGTGTATCTTCAATCGCAACCACGCCTGCTGTAATTTCATTTACAGTTCCGGTGGTATTAGCTTGACGATATTGAATGTAAAGACGATACGTAAGATTCTGGAGTAACTCTCCTTTTACCAACGTTGCTGTAATGGTGTCATTAGATGTTACAGAAATACCTGTTGTGTCAGCAAGTAATTTAGCAAATGCATCTCCATCAGTTGTGTTTTCAAATGTAACATCAATAAAGCTTAACGTATTATCAAAGGTGGTGTCACCGCCAATAATAGGACTGTTTGGTTTAAACAAACTCTGGCCAAGACGATCAAGTTGCGCTTGAAGAAGCGACTGAGCCTGGTTAAGCTCCCTTGCCTGAACGGTTCGCCCCGGCTGGAATAAAATCCTTAAATAGTTTTTATCCAGAGGAGTTAAGCCGGCAGTGTCCGGTGTGTTAATGTCGTCGTAATACTTTGATGTGTAAGCCGTGATTGCCATTATAGTTGGATGATAAGTTTAAGCTCTTCGTTTTGCCCTTCAGCTCGAGTAACTGTAGATCTGTTATCAATAAAGACCACATCTCCAGTTCCTTTTTGGTATGTAGAAGTAAATTTCGCGTCGGGTGTCAAGCTGGTCGTAACCGTTTGCGCACCAAGTGTGTCATCTTTAGGTGCCTCAAAAGTAATTGCAGAAGCTTCAGCAGTTTCACCTGATACGAGAATTGGCTCGTAACCATAGTAATGATCGGTATAATAGTAGTATCTAAAAGTACTTAGTTCACTACCAGACTCTCGTGTTTGCACGTGAGAAATAACGCCAACCTTTTTACCATCCTGAACGATTTGCCACCCAGCACCAATATCACCGGTACCGCCTGAGCTATCTTCAGGAATTACTTGAGTCCCTGGGAACGTAAAATACTTAAGAGGTTGAACGTAATCCGCAGTAAGATTCGCGTCAGCTGCATTGAGAGGATTTTTAATAACGCTAACCTGATGATATTCTGTAGCATCAGGAATATAAGTAGCATTACCAGTATCAATAAAAAGTCCAAGGTAAAAGGCTGGAAGCGTTTCAAACTTGGCAAACCCAAATCCTTCAATAGGACCAATCCTTGGCATGATAACCGCATCTCTTCTCAAACTTGCTGCAACATATGGCTCAGGGCTATCGTCAAATGCTAGAATACCTGAAGTATTACCACGAAGATCTTCAAGACGTGTAACACCAACCGTTCCTGCGCTTATATCAACTCTACAATCTTTCCATGCAAGAAAGCCTCCAGCGGAAAAATCGGTTGTAAAATTTGTATCAGTAAAACGAATTTCTGAAATTGATTTATTCGCAATATTAATCACGTGATCAACATCGGTAATTGTTTCACTGCGAGAAAATCCAAATTCATCTATACCGTGTAAGGTAATATCAGCTTGAATAGTAACGGTTGTATCTCCGCTAGTAAAGAGACCTGGGTCAGGCTCGTAAACGTTACCGCCATCAATTATATTAAATCCGAATACCAAACCACCAGTTTTTGTTTTGATATAAGAAGTAAGGTTATCACTTCCAGCAAGAGTAAATACAGCAGGAGATTCGCTTAGGCTTTCAACATCCGCTTTGGTATCTCCACCAGAAAGAGTTGTAGCCGTGACTAGTGTATTAACTTCAGGGGAGTCTGCGATTGAATCGCGAATCGCTTGAGCAAGTTGGTCAATCGTAAGATCAACTTCACCAGGGCTATCAGCAGAAGCTGGAACAGTGATTGTTATATCCGTTCCAGTAACCGCAACTGCAATAGCACTTGCTTGAGGACTCGATTCATCAACCACAAATGTAACCGTAATACCGTTTCCGGAAATACCAGTTGTTTGAGCTTCAAGTTTTAGCGTACCATCAGTAAATTGCACAAACGCAAAAGCTGCAGTGGTGTTATCACTTGAAGAAGTTGTAGCACTGCCGTTTCCAATATCAATAAACTGAGAACTGTTAATGTCGCTGTATTGCTCAAACCTTCCAAGGTATGTAAACACATAACCTGAAGTTGTTGAAAGAATTCCGTAATCAGTAAAGGACTGGCCAAGACGCGCAATCACGTCAGCATCAACCGCAGATCCATCAACCGGAGCCTGTAGAACCAAAAAGATTTGATCACTAACTGTAACGTAGCAAGGTTTAAGGTCATTGGTCGTATCGGTATAAAAACACGTTGGATCAAGAGGATCAAACGCCTTGTATTTAGTTGATATCGCAAGATCGTTACGTGGAATCACTCGGGAAATATTTGTTGAATTAATTCTAAATAATCCAGTGATGTGATCCAAAACGCGTTGTTGATCGTTAAATGTTCCAACCGGAAATGGAGCGGTAGCAGAAGTACCTGCAACATCGTCCCATGCATCTTGTTGACCAATCCCTACGTAATAGGAATTACTCGTAATATCCGATTCCAGTATGTCCGCAGAATTTCTTCGGAACTGTTCTGTAATGATTGCTGCCATAATGTTATTTATATATGTATTAAGAGATTAGTCTTGAGTAAATGTGAAAGAATTTAAAAAAGGTTCTTTTGTATCGTATTCGTAGCCAACTGGAGAATCATCCAATCCTCCTAAAAAGCTCCTTGAATTTAACGGGGAATCAAAGGGAGGAGAGTTATCTGTCCAAGCTGTATTATATATTGGGTTGATAAAGCGATCGTTTGATACAATCGCAGCTAAAGCATAACTGCTTCCAAAAAGTGGAGTGCTATCATCATATGATGCTACAGTTTCCCATAAAGTAAAATCAAGTTCAAATAATTCTGGAATATGATCGGTTGTCCAAGGGTCGCGATTAACAAATAATAGCTCGCCTTCAGGACTCGAGTCTGAAGTATAAAGTCCCCAATAACGATTTGATTCAGAGAACTGGAAAAACAAATTTGAGTTATCCGATTCATATGTATGAAGTGTATCAATAATTGCTTCTGGGCTGTTGCCATCTACAACATTTGTTGTTCCAGTAAATACAAAATGTTCTGATGCAACTTGTTCTTCTTCTGGACTATCTGGTGGACTATCCGGTGAAAAGTCTTCGTGAAGATTTATAATAAAGTCAAACTCTCCAATATTAAATTTACCTAAGTACGATAAGGTATAAAAGTCAATAAGTGCTTCAGTACTAAAGTTATTAAAGTGTGTATTATAACTAACCCCAAACGCAGAAGCAGTATCTGAAAACCTGATATTACCTTGTAGTCTGTTGATAATATCTGGAACCGCTTCTCTAAATTTTTGAATGTTTAAAGTATTACTTGAAAAGGTGGCGTCTTCATACAGCGCTCTAAAGGTAGGATCAATTCCGCTCTCTGAAGTGATTGTTCCAGTTGGGAGTTTCCATTTATACTTTAGTAGCACTTGTTTAAACCCACCGTCGAGAAGAGGAACATCATTATTAAAAGTTGCACTTGTACTGTGTTGGTAATTTGTTTCGTCTCGGTTAAGAGCCAAAGCACCGTTAATATATACATCTCCAACCTGTAAAAGATCGTTTCCAATTTCAATGCGGTCGCTGTAAATGTGTATAAAACTAGCAGTCTCGGGCGAATCATCGTTACTGGTAAATCTAATAAGATTTTGATCAACAGCAAAAGGACTAGCATCGCCGGCGTCAAAAATAAACGAAACCCAACCTTCCTTATATTCAGTTGAACTTAAATACGTAGGAAGATATGTAATAGGTGAGTTGGCAGGCTCGTTAAAGTCTTCAATAATAAAGCTGCTATCAACAAATGTTGAAAACGAATCACTTGGATCTTCAATCGCTTCAAAAGCTGAAGGAAATTTAAACCCACCATCAGAATCACTTGTATATTCCGTGTCTCCCGCAGAAATTGAAAGGTCACCGTATTCGCCCCATTCTGCGTTATCAACAAACTTTCCATCTTTATTCCACGTATCGCGATAAGCGGTTTGAACGGTGTTTTGATTTACTGCGGAATAGCAAATAATAAAGTTAACGAAAAACGCTTTAAGTAAATCTCTATCAACCCCATCCCTTCCATTGTTACCAAAAATTGATCTGGTGTGTGTCAGGTAATGAAAACCTCTGTCACCCATCAACACTTTAATTAAAAACGTAAGAGCAAGATTCGAGTATTGATTCAGCGGAGAATGCCGGCCGAAAAACGTATCCCAATCAATAAAGTCTGCAAAGGAATTAAGCGATTGTGTTTCGGCCCAGCCTTCTGGGGATGTACTTGTTTTATATTCAAACAACCGTGGGATGTTATTAAATTTTGTAACACTACTTTCAAGATCGTCGGCATCAGTAACAATATAAAGCGTACCGTTTGCGGGAGCATCAGCACCAGTAGGAAGTTCTGAAGTAAGCTTAACAACCTTGGTTACGTCCAAGTAAAACTCAAGCGCTTCTTTGATCCAATCATTATCATGAATGAGTTCAAGAGTTAGCGCAACAAAGAATTTAAGACCAGCTGGGTGAACGAACTTAAGGTATTCATTTCTCCAATTTGCTTCATCGTCTTTAGATTTAACAACATAAGAAAACTCTTGATACCGAAAGCTATCACGGATCTTATTTACTGTTGAAGTTGTTCCTTTTTCTAAATCAGCCACTGTAAATAGCACGTCTTTTGGATACACCAGAGTTACAAATTCATTATAGAAAATACGGAAGAAGGCATAAATACTTTCTTCAGATCCACGTGCATTGTAGTAATCAGCAATAATCTTATACAGTCTTACACGATCAAGGGATCTGCTTTTAGGAATTGCAGACGCGATCATGCGTTCAATCGCATCCAAATACCTTGAGCTTGCTGTATCAACGTCGTGTTGACGAATTAAGTTATTCAGCTCAAAGGAAGGTTTAAGCTCTTTGTTAAGGTGACGATAATAAGCCTTTAACAGCTTTATCATTTCTGGTGCAGATGTTTCAAAGTGCTCGGGTAAAACCGATTCGACCATCTGTGTTTCAACCGCGGTTGCGGTACCTGTTGCTATGCTTAACTCCATATTGTTTATTTACAATCTTTACTAATATGAACTCCCGCCAGTAGAAGTTGATCCAGTACCACTGCTGCTACTGCTGCTCGAGCTTGAATCTCCAAGTGTTGTTGTGTTACGATCTTTACTAAAGGCACTGTAATCAACTGAGCGAGAACTACCTCCTCGGGCAATCTCATCAGGAAACGCCGTAAAGGTTGAGTTATTAAGGTCAATATTTAAAAGCAAGTTTCTTTTACCAACAATATCATTACTTTTAGGATTGGCTATAAAGGTTATTTCGGTCGTTTCATCTGCAAACACATTAGCCAAATCCATTATACCTGTGCTAAGATCAATTTGGCCAATGTCGGCAACGCGTGTTACGGTTCCATTATTAATTGTGCATGTAAAAACGTTTCTTATAACCCGGTCTGAGGTTGCTTCATCCTTAATATAAATTGCTTCACCACCAAGTTTATGAACAGGATTGGTGTTAATGTTAATAAGTGTTTTACCATCATCAGGTACCAGCTCGGCACCAAACTTAATTTTAAAATCTGAAATACTTCCGTCTGCAGGAATGGTAATTTTCTTACTTAATAAAACACGAACCAAAGAGTTCATTATTGAATTGAGATGTGTATCAATCTTTCGTTGAAACAAGGAATGCCTGAAGATAACATCAAACCCGTTAATATCATTTTGTGCAAAAGGAACAACAACATTGTTTTTAATTTCCAGTGCCAGTTCTGTTGCACTAAGAGAAGAAATACTTGGGTTGTATTTAACAAGAACATCAACTACAATGTCGGCAAACTCAGGGTCCACAATTTGTGGTGTAATGGCAAGAACCTTTTTAGATTCAAGAAAGTCAAGAATGGCAGTTTTATCAGCTTCAGAAATAACACTTTCTGTGTAAGAAGAATTAGGCTTTGCAGAAATCAGAGCCGATCCAAAGACAGGTGGATCGTTGTCCTCCCCACCCCAAGCACTAACACTTTGAACAAACGAAAAGTTAGAAAGAATTAAATTTTTATAATCTTCAGAAGTAACAGCTCGGTTCTGTGTTGTGAAACTGTTGATTGCATTACTTTTTAAATGATCAACCGTTTCTTTATTGCTTCCTCCACTTGACCTAGCTCCGCACATAATTGAAAGGGAAGTACCTGCCGAAGTAAAGTTACCACTGGTATCACCTGCAATACTAAAGGCAGCATTTACGTCGTTTCCTGCTGTACCACTTGTCACAAGATATTGAACTTCAATCACGTTACCTGCATCAAGCTTGTCGCCATAAATTCCGTTACCAAAAGTAAGCTCGTAGCGACCAGAACTGTTCTCATTAATAAAGTAAATTTTGGATTCTGAATTAATACCAATTGTATCAAATTGATTGTAGCGTGTTGCGGTTCCTTCACTCTTGGCTCCTGTTGGATAAACCAAAACGCGAAGCGAAGTTATATCAACATCTTCATCGCCTAATTCGTAACGCTGACCGGTGTCAACCGCATTAGCTTCAAACGTTGTTGTAACAAGTCGGCCTTCGTACCCAATCAGTGGTTCATCTTCGCCAACGGTATAAAAGTGTGAGTCGCCAACCGTTGTCTTTTTAAGCGTAGTAATATCATCAAGAATAACAAAAGAATAGTTTTCAGAATTATAAGTTGTTGTTAGTCGAGTACCACGAGGAACTACATAAGTGTTGTCAGAATCAGCTTCAGCGCCAATGGTTCCAACAAGGTCCACTCGAGCTGCAGCAAAACTACGAGGAATATATCCAAGGAGTTTGGCCGCGGAAACAACACTGCTTCTAAGTTGAGCAGAGTCAATGAAACTTTCGTTCACCGCAACATGCGCAAGCATTGCGTTATAATGAGTGTTGTATGCTAGCAGGTCAACAATGTTGTTAAGGTTGGAACCTTCAAAATCCCAATCAGTAAATTCTGTTTCGCTGTTCTTAAAATAATCAATTAGATTTGCTTTAATTTGCGCAAAGTCTAATTCAGAAACATTGAGCTGTTCTCCGTTAATTGCCATAAGTTTATCGTGTTCTTGTTAAAAGAAAAATAAATTCTACTTCAGTGCCATACGACATTTGAAAAGTTGTTGTAATGCGGTAAGCGTTTCTTTCGTGATCATCAGTAACCTGAACCTTAAAATTTAAAATTCTTTTTTCAAACTTCTTAATGCCGCGGTCAATTTCATCTCTAAGCAAAGAAGCAGTAAAGTTATCTGCAAGTTCAAATAAAAGACTGGTGGCCCGTGTACCAAATTCTGGGAAAAATGGACGAGTACCAATTGGTGTTAACACAATGTTTTTAATACTGTTTTTCACCGCATCAATATCCGTGGCAGGAACCACATCACCAGTAACGGGATGAATAAATGTAAAGCTTACATCTTTAAAAACACTTCCTGCTACAACAGTTGGTTGATAATTGGGTTTGTTAAAGTCTGAAAGAATGCTGTTCATTACTTATTTCTATTTATATACTAACACCGCCCCTTATTTGTTTTTTGTTAAGCATTCCTAAGTGCAGCATCAGCTTGTAAAACCGACACATCAGCAATTAAAAGGTTTGAAACGTTTGTGCTTCTTTCTCTAAATTCGTTTAATATATCGCCTGACCATTCATCCCGCCTTGAATCAACAACTCTTTGTATTTCCCTTTCGGTCTTTTCTTCGGTGCCTTCTGTACCATTTGTAATAACTTCAGATTTAACTCCGTAATAAAACGAGTTTAAAGCAGTTAGCATTGAGCCATATGAAGAATCGGATTCCAAATCGTTTGAACTGTATACCCCGTTAATTAAATCGCCTGCTCGACCGGTATGATCAATAAAGTCAGCTTTTGTCTTTTGCCTGTTGGTATTAATGCGAATTAACTCACCTGGGTCAGGATGTCTTGCCGCAGCTGGTGGACCAACCCGTAAAAGCGTAGGAAGATCAATACCTCCATCGGTAACATCCAGCATATTACAAACATCAAAAGAATCAATGTTGGCAATAATGTTATTTAAATTTGAAACCACTGGACCAAATTTTTCCCTAATGGTTTTAATAATGTCAACTCTTTCCAGCAACCCAGCGTTACGCGCATCAATTAAAAGCTCAGCCAAGGATTTATTTTTAGCATCTCTCGCAAGAGCAAAAATGTTTCCAATTTCAAATTCAAGTTTGGGTATACTTGCAAGCGCAGCTAAAATCTCATCAGCACTATTAGAATTTCTGATAATCTTCATTATCATCTTCTTTAATTGCTGAATTAAAAGCTTATCAATACTTTTACCACAATCAGAACGATTGTTTAATCTTTTAAAATTTACTCCTTCTCCCGTGGTATTAAAAGCAACATTTTGAATATTTGCAATTCTGATAAGCTGATCAACGTCAACCGTAAGTCCGTCAGATTCAACTTGCTTTTGAATTTCAGGAATATTAAATTCATTTTCTCCTGTTGTTACAGCATCAATGGAAGTTTGAATACGTGCAAGTTTGTTAAACTCATTTTGATCTTCAGCAACAACAGCCTCGACCTCAACCGCAGGAGTTTCGGTTGCGTTTAAATCTTCTTCCCTTATTATACTTTCCGCTTTATCTCGCTCTAAGCGCGAAAGTTCAATCTCTTTATCAGAGCGTTCGGGCGGATTGTTTTTATCGCAAATACTCATTGCTACTAAGGGTTAAAGGGGTATACTTGTTGGTGCAGCTGGATCAGATCGACCATCGCCGGTGTGTTTATGTTGACTTAGTTTCACATCACGAGGACCAGTAATTTCACCTGCAGCATCAATGGTTGAATCTGCAGTAATTGCTGGGACAATATTTACAGGGCCGCTTGCAATTTTAAATTGTGACGAATCGAATTGGGTCTTATCTGTACTTTTAACTATAAGATCTTTACTTGAAACAATTGTAATTCCGGCGTGACCACCAAGTGCCAATTCTTTACCTGTCAGAATACCGGAATCTCCTGCGCACCTAAATATAAAATCTCCCGTGGCGTTGCCATCCACCGTAGTGCCAATCTCCACTTCGTAATTTCCGTTAATTGTCAAATCACAATCATCAGTAATATCTGTATCAAGTGATTTTTCAAATTTTTCGTGAGCTTCACCTTTAACAGTTAAGTTGTATTCTCCTGCAGAAACAATTCCAATACCTCCGCCATCTTCACGGGTTTCCAAACTCATGGTTGTTCCAGCAGAAATATTCATGCTTTTCCGAGAATTTAAATAAATATCCTCGGCTTCTGCGCGTAAACTTTTTTCAACTTGAAGATTGCAATCGCCGGCTACGGTTATATTACAAGCACCTTGAACTACAATAGAGTTTCCACTAAGATGAGCTGAATAATTATGTCCTACTACAACCACAGTTCTTCCACCATCTGCGTCCCATTCTTCATAGGTACCTGCTGTATGACGCCGCTTTATTCTTTCGTTTCCAACGGTATCATCAACTTCAAACTGATGGCCTGACACGGTTTTCTCAACTCTGTTAAAAACAGTTGGACCTTTGTCAATTTTTTCTGCGGGATCAGCTCCAATATTCTGACTTGTATTACCAATCAATTCCATTTGTTATATCTATATCACAGGTTAAGTATTAGGAAA
>Ga0181405_1000217_pt1 | contig 20141 bp, 25 predicted proteins | sample 28SPOviralmetaG_FD_130134 | JGI IMG/M metagenome (GOLD analysis project Ga0181405, IMG submission 130134) | Marine viral communities from the oligotrophic San Pedro Time Series (SPOT) site, San Pedro Channel, CA, USA - 28 SPOT_SRF_2011-11-29 | ecosystem: Environmental > Aquatic > Marine > Strait...
AATGTAGTATCACTACCGTCACCATTAAAGCGTTGTACAGCTTTAGTAGCTTGATAGGAACCGGGAACTTTCTGACCAATATACGGCATGTTCTATTCCTTATGCGCTAATAGTATCAACTACAGATACCCAAACATCTGCGCTACTTGCGGTATCGCTTTTCACATTGAGTATATCGCCAGATTGCATTACAACCTTTGCACCGCCATCTAGTACCTGTAAGGCTGAACCTACAGGAATAGGTGCATCTTTAATGATGTAGTAATCATCAGTAGCACCTGCACCAGTGATGTACACATCCATTAAGATTTGGGTGGTTGTAACATTCGCAATATTGATACCAATAAGCGCATCGTCGGAGTTAGCGGTTCGTAAAGCGACTTCGCCTGTACCAACATTTCTTGCAATGTCTCTTTCAAAATCTTGTGCCATTATTACCTCTCTGTATAGTATACAGTTTTTAAATTATTTCGTCAACTGCTAAAGCGCAATCGCCATCGCCACTGCGAAGCCAGCAGTTGCACCAGCGGCTGGTAGGTTAGTTAGTTGGGAGCCATCTACTGCTGGTAGTCTGGCAGAACCATCAAGCTGTACTGCGTTGTTAGCAGAAGTACCTGCTGTTAATAGTGCGGCACTTCCTAACCCTAGTGTGCTGCGTTGTGCGGTAGCGTCTGCATCGTCAAGTAGTGCTTTACCAGCAGCAGTGAGGTCGTACGTAGCCGCAGACCCTGAACCAGTGAACTGGATACCCTTATCTGCTGCAGAAGTCAGTCCGGCAAGGGCTGCTAGTTCCGCATCATACGCTTGTACGTCGCTACCGATAGCCAAACCGAGTGTGGTACGTTGTGCAGAAGCATCTGCGTCATCAAGCAGAGCCTTACCAGCGGCAGTAAGGTCATATGTTGCCGCAGACCCTGAACCAGTAAATTGAATGCCCTTGTCAGCAGCAGATGTCAAACCTGCTATTGCTTGTAACTCCGCATCTAAACGAGCGTTGTCTATCGTGCCTGTAAGTTGTGTGGCTGCTATTGACTTGTTTGTCAATGTTTGGCTGCCGTCCAGAGTAGCTACAGTAGCGTCAATAGTAATCTCATCAGCATTTGCTGTGATACCTGTACCGCCAACTACATTAAGTGTAACATCACCTGTTGTACCACCGCCTGTCATACCTGCACCAGCCACTACAGATGTAATATCACCTGTTGGTATTGCTGCTACACTACTGTCTACATATGCTTTAATTGACTGCTGTGTTGCTAACTGTGTATTACTATCTGAAGCCATATTGTCTTCATCAAGTACAGCAGTACCACTAACCGCTGTATTCAGTATAGGAGAAGTAAGTGTTTTGTTGGTTAGTGTCTGCGAACCTGTGAGGGTAGCTACTGTGCTATCAATAGCAAAAGTAACAGCATTGCCTGAACCAGAAGTATCAATACCAGTCCCACCTGTAAACGTAAGACTCTCACTGTCAAGGTCGATATTAAGCGCACCACCGCTGTCTGCCTCGAAGTCGAGGTCTTGGGCGGTAACTGTCGTATCCACATACGCTTTAATAGATTGTTGCGTAGCCAATGCCGTAGCACTGTTAGATGCCATATTATCTTCATCAAGAATATCCGTCACGGTTGTGGTCGGCATACTGATGCTGTCTACGTATGCAACACCGTCTATGTATAAGTCTTTAAACTCTTTACCTGATGCACCTAAGTCGATGTCATCATCTGTAGTGGGCTCAATCACACCGTCCTTGACTACAAACTGCTCTGTGCTAGTGCCGCTTACATCAATATTAAATTCTACTTGATTATTAGTATCGTCAACAACAACCTTGTTTTTAGGAGTAGCTACTCCGGGGTCACCAATCAAACCAATGACAGGACCCTCGGCGGCTGTACCGTCGTGCTTGTGACCAGAAGTATTGTTAAACGACGCGAGAACTTGGTCGAACTCGTCGTTACTGTGTGCTGCGGTAATAACGTCGCCATCAGTAAATGTGGACTGTCGTGTATAACCTGCCATGTGTTATCTCCTTCCACCCGGAGTAAATTCCAGTTGGTATCCTTTGATTGATATTGGTGCGGCACCTGCCGCGTCGTCTAATCTTACTGCTACCGTAAATCCGCCGCCTTCAACGCTCTGCCTAACCAGCGGAGTTCCAGAAGAACCGTACACGGCTGTCCCGTACAATGATGATGTATTTCCGTAGATAGCAACAGCAGCACCCGCGTTTAAGCTATACTGTGCGGGTTGCGGAGTTTCACTCGAATTAAAATCGTAGCGAATACGAAAATTAGAATCAACAGCACCTTCGTTATCGTAATTCCAAATAATACGCTGCATCATTTTTCTAATGCCAGCATCGCCCATAGTAAAGTCAGGGCCTCTATATATACCGCTTATGTTTGTGCCGTCGAAAGTAGAGCCTACTTCTTGCTTGTAGATGTACCCGTCGTAACCACCGTGCAGCACAGTCTCGGTACCACTTATAAAACCAGCCGTACAACAGGTAGGGCGTATGCCTCGTACATCTGCGTATTCCCAGCCTAACCCTCCTTGAACACCCGCTTTAATAACGCCGATTAATCCGGGAGAAGATATTTGTGCGCCACTGTCATCTGGAAAAAACAAACGATACTGAGACTTACCACGAATAACAACACTAGATATCCTGTCTGTGTCTACGTTGTCTAGCCGAGGCTGAATCTGTTTAGACACAGTACCTAACTCCACGTCGCCAATCTTCTCAGTACCAGCAATCGTACGTAAACCGTCAGGAGCAAGGTAGATTAAATCACCCGCTATCTCCTGTACACTAAAACCATCAACACACCCAATATTACGAGTCACTGGTTGTAGTTGAAAGTCTGTTACAGAAGAACCTGCAACAAAGAATATCTCGTCTTCACAAAATATAAACAGGCGGTCACGAAAGACCTTTAACCTTTTAACAGCACTGTCTACCCTTATAGAGCCAGCACCAATAGACGGACTAAAATTTGTTTCATCAAAGGGTGCTGTAAAAATAATTTCTTGGGGGTTACTGGACATACCACCAAAGAATACGTGGTTCTTAAACACAGCAACGAACTCTGGGTCAGCAGGTGCGCCCGTTGCGCTAATGTCAGTTACGCTGCTGTTGTCGTAAACAGACGCATTGTTTGCGCCATCACACCAAATAATTTTTTCTGTGTTATTAAAATTAAATACAGCGAAGTCGTAGCGTCCTGCACTGGTTCGTCCCGTGTCAATACTTGTCCAACCGCTTCCTGTTCCTTTATATACCGCTGTTCCTTTAGAAGCTATAACTTGATTTTTGTATATCTGTACACCAAGAATAGTACCAGAGGACCCGCCTACTTGAGCAGTATCATACTTTGCGTACCCATTGATGCGGCGGTATCCACCGTTGATGTCTGGTTCAAAGTTTTGCAGTTGTAGAGCAGCACCCGGCGGAATAGAAAACGTATCCTTATCCAAAATAAGGCCACCACCCAAACGAACAACAAACGGGTCAAGAAGCGAGGTGTCTGCCATTAAACTGCTCTCATGTAATCTTTCTTGTTGATGATTTCAATTCTCATACGCTGAAGACCTTCCTGATAATCCCGAAGGGCAAGCTGAGAGAACTGCACGTCTGAACGAAGCATGTGAGCGTAATACCTTGCTCGGTTTACAATCACATCATGAAAGCGTTCAGGAATAGCAGGGGTGTCTGTGTTAGCAGCCATATCGCTGTTTGTTTTGTAGTAAAAGTAGCGAACAGTATAGGTGGCAACGTCAGGAACAGGAGACAAGCCAATCTTGTGGTCAGGAGTCTCGTACACATACTGAGACAACCCTCTAGCATCGCCAGTAGGGTTGGTATCTGTCTCGTTAAACTTTTGTATGTACTCTTCGTACGAAATATACTTCAGTGTACGCTCTGCTGTACTTGCAGATTCTTGTATGGTAAAACTGTCATAGTCTATTGTTTTTGCGTCCGACTCCCTAGCATACTCGCCTGTGCCTGCTCCCGTAGTAATAGTAGCAGCAGAAACGGTGAAGGGCCACTCTATCTCGGAGTTGATAATGTCACGCTGTGACTTGTTAATAAAATCCTTAATAGATGTCTGGATACCACGAGTGGACGCAACACTGGTTATTTCAACTTCGTTTATTTCTCGCAGTACAGCATTGATTAGTTCAAGATATGTCATAGTCTACCTGTGTGGTTCGTAAAATTCTTCGCAAGCAACAATCACTACAATTTTATCAGCCGTGGCTGCTGTAACTTTAAGGATGTCACCTGCATGTAAAAACAAGGGGCGTTCTACACTAAATATGGATTCGTATGAGCCACCGGATATGGCGTGTGCTGTCAGTATAGTATGCTCCGTAGCATCATCAGCGTGGTACAAAAACAAATCTATAGTGATATTACCTGTGTGATTGTTAGTAATCATTAAGTTTTCAAGATGTGATGAAAAATTAACAGGTACAGTGTACACACTGGTTTTGTTTGTGGAGTTTAAGTCAACAATCTCAGTGGTAAATTTAGACCCGTTAGCTGTAATGGGCATTAGCTAGTCTTCCTATACGTGCGAGTCTTCTTTGCGATTTTCTTCGGTTGCTTTGCGACCTGCTTCCCGCGTTTCGTAGCCTTTCGTTTCGCACGAGTCGTTGCCGCATACTCAGCGGGGGTGAGTGCTTTAATTGCTTTTTCAGGAAGGTAGCGTTCGCCTGTGGCTTTGGAGCCTTGAGTAGAAGGTTTTCCACTCTTGGTTCTCCACTTCTGCTTAGTCCACGCTTTCAAAGAGCGTTGGCTCTTCTTCAAGGCCATATAAGTCTCCTGCTAAGTACGACAGTACCCTTAGTTTTTCGACAGCTTCTGTGTATTTTTGAACCGCTGCATCCATATCTTTAAGAAGACTCGGATGGTCACCTGTAAAATCAGAGCTTTTGTAATGATTGTTGAACACAGTCTTTGCATCCAGCATCTCCAAGTTGTATCGGTGAGTTAATGCTTCTACAGCCAGCTTCTGCATGAGAACTCCTAAATACTACCATTATACAGTATGTGTAGGATTAAGTCAATAGAACAGCTACTAAAGAGCCTACCGTCACTAGAACTACAGCAATAAGTATAGCTACAGTTTTTAAGGTTTCCATCAACTCGTGTTGCTGTTTGGCTTTCTCTATTCGCTGTTTTCTAGCAGCTTCTTTAGCCTCTTGGATACGTCTAGCTCTTTCGTTGACGATACCTGCCCATGTGCCGTGACCAAACCGTAGGTCAATCATCTGGCTCATCTCATACATTTTTTCTTGAGCTAACCGTGCATCTATTGTTTCTTGAGCTACGGACTTAACGTTAAACTGGTCCATACCCGCTTTTTTGTTGCGAGACTTTTGGACTTGGCTTTCACCCTCAAACAGATTGTCTATATGCTGTGCAATCTCGCTTATGTCGTTTGCTGTACCAATAGCGGATTTGATGCCATCGACAGCACTCTTTACAAGTGCGATACCCGCTAATGTTTCTGCAATCATTTGTATCCGCCACCTGCTTTTTTGTAGGCTACTGCAAGCATCTGAGCTTTACGTGCTGACCATTGACCGGGCTTACCGCCTTTGCTACCTGCTTTGATGCTATTGAATAGCCGCTTTCTCATGGTTGGCTTGGTATAGTTACCAGCCGCGTTTACTTTACTTTTGGTTTTCTTTTTAGCCGCTGGCATTGAGTTCTCCTGTTCTCATAGCCTCCGATAGACGAATAGCTCTGTTACCTACCTGTTTTGCCCAGCGAGAATCAAGCATCTCGACACAAGCCTTGACGTAATCACCACACTCGATACCCGCCCACATGTTCTTAAACTTACAAAGACGCGGTACTCCCATGTTAAAGGCCATGTCAAGTACCACACGAATACGAACATCATCAAGGCGTTCAATGCAAGGGTGAGCATTAAGTAGTTCTTTCTCTACAATGTCTATATCGTTGGACAAAAGGAAACGAGCATTAGCTTCTGTAATACCCGTGTCGTATATTTCGTTTTTAAGAAGGCTCATAAAGGCTAGTTCGCCGTCTGTGATGCCTCTGTCTTCTAGGTTTCGCCCAACACCAATTGTGTCTATACCAAGGTGGTCTTGATAGACCTTTAGTTTAAGGCCTTCATGCAGGATTAGTTGGTCAATTAACTTACCACGATTGTAATTCATCGGTTACTCTCTATCATTAACTTTAACTTGGCTAACTCAATCTCAAGGTGATGAACCCTAGCAACTGTATTTTGCACAGACTGAGGCGGCTCAAAATCATCTATCCAATTATCGTTTTCCTCGACTTCTTCCATCGTAAGTTCTAGGTTGTGTTCTAAAAAACTAATACGCTCAGTTAAGCCAAAGTAAACCCACACACTAACAGCAGTAAACGCAATCATACTGATGAGATTGCGGAGAGGGATAGTTATCTCGCTTGCTTCGTTTAGCTTTGTAGCTGCTTGTTTCACTGGTTATCACCCTTGTGTTCGTGACCCATCCAAATACCAAATACGCCAGTCATAACGCCCATCACTACAGATACAAAAGCTGACTGTGCGCCTGTTGGGTCGGGTAAAGCCATGAACCACTCAGCGCAACGCCAAGACATGATTGTACTGGCTAGCATCATAAAACGTGGTAGTATCTTCCACTTGAGAAAGGTTTCGACACTCATCACTTCTTTCCAAACATCTTGGTTGCACCACGCATACCTAGCGACGCTGCAACAATGAGGCCCAAGCTGTACTGATACCACTCCGGCATCGCTTGTAAAGCTGTGAAACCTTCTTGCACAATTTCTCTACCCCAGTCACCACAGAAGGCCAGTATGAGAGGTACCGAGAATAAAACTGTAATCCACTCATCTTTCCAAGAGTGCTTGCTTCCTTCAGCCATAGCCAAATCCCAGTCGATTTCGCCAGTAGCTTTCTTTTCCATAATGACAGCTTCAGCTTTAGCTTTTGCAACTTTAGCTCCTGTTTCTGCTTTTGTCTTTTCCACTTTACCTTCGAGCCACGTACTGGCTATAGAAGATATCGGCCCTATGAGTGCAGTTAGCATTTCCATCTCTTTCTTGCTTGGCGCAAACGACTATTGGGGTCTTTTGCAGCACCGGGAAACTTTTTCATCTGCCCTGCTGACCTAGCGCAGAAAGACTTACGACGTTTAGCAGCTTTACTTCCGGGCTTAACTTTACCCGTAACTGCTGTTTTTAACTTAGAACCGGGGTTCTTTTTCTTATATTCTTTAACGCCTTTTGCAGTCATACCTGCGCCAGACTTAGTAGGGCGATAGTTAGCACCCTTTCCTTTAGTTGTCTTTTTTATAGGTGTTTCTTTTTTACGAGGCATTATAATGAACTTTCACACTTGTACTTAACAGACTCATATGGGGGTGGTATAATTGTCTGTGTAGAAAAGTACATTTCTACTACACGTTCTATACACTGTCCTTGTGTATCATAAGGTCCCCGAATGTCTTCTATTTCTAGACACTCTGTACTTCCTAGTAGTGGACTACATATAAAAAGTATTGCTTTGAACATTGGGGGTATATCCCTGCAGAGGGTAGCTGCTTATATCATAAAATTAAAAAGTCGTCAAGGGGGAAAGTTACCCCTCCCCCTCAATTAAGTTGTTTATGCGAATGGTGCGCCCACGCCGGGGTCACCCAAGTCACACATCACTGCAACACAACGGATTTTACCGTCGAATGTAGCAGTAACACCGATAATGTCGATGTTGTCTGCAGCAGTGTAGAGTTTAGCAGTTTGACCAAACTCTTGTGCAACAGCAGAACCGCTAACGTCAGTTACCCAAGTATCTGCGGCACCAGCGTCACCCATGTCAATTGTAGGTGAGCCTGTAGATGCAGCTTGGAATACTTCGATACCAGCCATCAAAACCAGAGTGTTGTCTGGAATTTCAAAAACATTAACGATGTCTCCTGCAGCAAGATTAGTAGATGTAAAGTCGAGAACGACTTCAACAGTCTGCATCTTCTTACCAAGAGGGATACCAGCTACGGCACCAGTTACGTTGTAAGTAGCCATTAGTTAATCTCCCCTACTAATCTAAGCTAACAACGCCGCGAACGATTGCTTCTGGGCGAAGGACTTTACGTCCAAACACATGAAGACCACGAACGATGTCGCTGAAAGTTTCAGTTGAACGGACAACTTCTGTTTTCGCAATGTGCGAAGCAGTAGCTGTTGCAGACATGTGACCACCGAGAATAACGTTCTCTGTGCCATCTGTTGCTAGACCAGTAATGGTTACTTGGTCAGTAGCACCGCTAGAAACGAGTGCAGTTGACTTGTAACACTGGAAACCAGCGATGTTGCCTAGTGACACCAGACCGTTACGCAGTGGAGAAGTCGCGTCGCCAGTTACCTGAACTTCTGCGAACTTTGCTCCTGCTGAGAACAGGTGCTTGTAGAAAGCTGGTGGTGCAACGAACCAACGGTTCTCTTCTGGAACAGACTGGTCATCAAGTGACTGAGCCATTGCCAGCATAGTATTAACCGCTAGATTGCCGGGATTTGCGTTGCCGCCGATATCCAAAGCTGTACCGAGAGTACCGATGCTGCCAATCTGAGCCACAGAAGCACCTGATTCGCCAGTTAGACCAGCTTCAGTTGCCATGAGGTCAAGAACGTTAGCGTCGTACTTACGCTTCAGGGAGTATGCGCCTGAAGAAGTAGCCAATGCTTCGAAGTTGACGTGTGACTGACGCTCTTCGATGTCGTCAATCTTAAACGCAAATGCGTTTGCTTGGTCAACAACCATAGTAATCTGGTCATCAGCGAGGTCTTGTGGGTTTACCACAGAACCGCGTGAGTATGAAGACACAGTGATTGTTGGTTCCTTAATGATACGTACTGTATCACCGAAGTTTTCAATTTCGCCAGCGTAGTCGGTATTAGTAATATCTTCTGCAACCGAAGCACGACGGAAGAACTTGAGAACTTTTTGACTGAAAATTTCAGGTGTGAAATTCCCAGACGGCAGGTTATTGTAACCTGATGCGCTATCAAAAGCCATTAGTTCAATCCCTTCCTTGAGGATTAAGAGTTGTAATCAATTCGCCCTTCTGCCCTTGCAGAGTCGATTTCGCCTTCCAGCTTTTCGAACTCCCAAGGTTTCATCTTGGCGATATGCGAAGCCTTGAAGATTTTCTTTCCCGCACTTGGGTCAGTAGCAACTTCTCTAGCAGGGGTCTTTGTTACAGCATCTGCTGCACTTTCCTGCCGCTTCGACTTCTTTGGTTTGTTAAGACCAGTATCGGCCTTATACAAGTCCACTACACGAGCCGCCCACCGTGAGTCAGTATTGTTTTTGTAAATACCGTCTGATAGTGTTTTTGGCTGCTCTTCGAGCCAGTTCAAGAACTCATCTGTAGTCTTGATTTCATCGAAGTCAGGATGCAATCTAAGCAGTTCTTCGTACGCTTTCTGCTTTTCTAACTGCTGTTCCCGTTCTTTGATGGTACCAATTTCTTCTCGGAGCTTTGACACCTGAGATTCTGTCTGCATAGACGAGACAGTTTGAACCACTTCAAATACGTCAGGGTAACGTTCCTTAAACTCTTCGAGTTCTTCTTGAGTTCTTGGTGGTGTTACACCCCTTGGCATTTCAACAGCACGGTCATTCATGGCTTTGCGAAGACTATCAATCTCCCCTTTAAACTCATTAACCTTGCTATCGTAGTGCTTCTTCAGGTCGTCATACCGTTTTTTGTAGTCGTGTTCCGAGTCCTTTGTTTCCTTTTGAGGAACGAAACTATCGTCATTCTGAGTAGCCGCTTCTGCGGGGTCAGCTTCTTGGGTTTCTTCAGACGCTTCTAATTTCTCATCTTCGTCTTCGTAAACTTCGTCACGATATTTTCCACGATACAAGTTATTGGCGTTAGTTACTCCGAAGGAGTCATTTGGTTTGTTGGCTCTGTGGCCTTTTGCTTTTGCCATTTTTTACCTCATAATGCGGGGCTACTTGGCGTGTAGGTAGCCGCTTCGGTTATGTCAGGGCCGCTATGCGGGTAGCTGACTAATATGTAAAGCTATCGAACTTCGTAAAATTCGTGCTTTCCAAACTTGGTAGATAGCTGAAGGTCAGGGCTTTTTCTCATCCACTGACTTTGAGCTTTAGGTAAAGTGTAGTACAAGGTGTTAGGAGATACGATAGGCTCTGCTTCCATTTCGCCACTCAACACATCGTTAGCTGCGGAGTAGGCTTTTGCAAGACCCCTATCTGCTTTACCCTGTTTAATATCTTTAAGTATTCTGTTAAAAGGTGTCTTATCCACTCCTGCAAACTCAAAGGCACCCCCTTTGGTTTGAGATAAAATCACGTCTTTTATAGTGTTTTGTTTTTTGAAGTTTCTGTAATTTGAGTTTGCGCGGTTGACAACGACCTGACCAATAGCTTTCATATCATCTACAGGGTCTCTGTTGGATACTGTTTCTGACATAATAAGAAGAGCCAAAGCATCTACGTCTGACAAATCGCTCATGAAGTCTTTAATGTTTGAACGAGTGCGTACTTTCGCACCAAATTGAGATGCAGCTTCCTTTAAACTTTTCGGAACATCCCCGTATTCGCTCATAGGAGCATCGTATTCTGCTTCTCCTACGTCACCCTCTAGCTCCCTACCTGCAGGTACAGGCTGCGCTTCTACGGGCTTTACAGGTACCGTAGCAAAGCCTTGCTGGGGTGTTTCTTCTTCGCTAGATGAAAAAGGGTTGATGCTGTCAATAAAACCAAGGAACCCACCTTCAGCCGCACCTACGGCCTGCTGACCGTTCTCTTCGATGCGTTCTTTAACTTCCGGTTTACCGCGATTGTTTATCTTGGTAAGGCGGTCTTCACCGATGATTTTGACGAGATGAGGTGCAACCGTCACTTCTCCTCGTGATACGGCTACATCTATTAGTTTAGCACTGCGTTCTGGATTGTCAACTGTTATTCCGCGTCTAACTGCTTCTTTCTGCGCGTCTTTAAGCATTTTCATAATGTCAGACTCGCCTGCGAACTCAACAGCGGCTGCATTGATGATGAATGTACCTTCTTGCTTTTGAGTGTTTACGTTGTCTGCAACTGACTCTGCTTCGGATACTTGGCTAGGTGGCGCACCGATAAATCCAGATGGTGCCATGCCTGCTGCCATCTGTCCACCTACAGCCATGCCGACTTGCCCACCATCAGCAAAGCCTCTAGCTCCTGCTGAAGCACCGCCGTAGTCTGCAGTGCCTCCTGTGGCTCCGGTTTGTCCGGTATCGCCAAAGTCGTAACCGCCGCCACTGTCGTCTCTTCCGTATTCTTGCTGTCGTCTTCTATTGATTTCATCTGTAGCACGTTTTTGTGCCGCTGCTCTATCTGCCGCTGCTTTATCTGCTGCTGCTTTATCTGCTGCTGCTTTATCTGCTGCTGCTTTATCTGCTGCTGCTTTATCAATTCTAGCTTTTTCTGCTGCCATAAGACCCGAAACAGTACCTCTACCGTTTCTGGCGTTCGCAAGAATACCTCTAACTGTTTCTACGTCTGATATGCCGTATTTTTCTCCCAAGGCTTTGGCGTCTGCTTCCATTCCAAAGGCTGCAGTTTGACCTGTAGCCGTCATGTACGTGCCGTTATCCTTATAATATCCACCCGTGCTTAACCTACCAGAAACATACCCAGCATCCGCCAAAGACGTACCAGTTTCCTTTTGCATGTTATATGAGGATGGGAGATATCCTTTATTAAGAGACTCTAAGGTTTTTACCTGAACGTGAGAAAGACCCCTCATGTTTCCAGTGTAAGACCCTGACCCCGGCGCACGAGTTATGCCGAACCCGCCGATAGCCATTGCAAACCCTGTGGCACTCGCGTCGGCTGCTGTAGCTGCTCTTATCTGTGCCATATCCTGATACTGTTTAGAATGAACCATATCCGCAACAAAGCCTAATGCTCCGCTCGGTCTAAACGACGCCTTTCCAAAAGCATTTGTAGTGGTTGTGCCGTTTATAAAACCACCCGCTATACTTCCGGGGATACCACCCACAACACCCATAAGACTTCCTACGACCTTTTCTTTATTTTTTTCGGCGGTGGCCTTTAAACCTGTTTGTTGTAGGTCTTTAGCAGTTTGGTCTACTGCGCCGGGAATTTGTTGAACATTTTTTATACCCGAATCAAACAGCGCACCCGGTTTTATGTCTTTAAAGTCACCGCGAGTAAGTGGGTCAAACACTTCGCTAAACATCTCAACTCTGTCGTGCTGTCCCGGCTGTTGCTTTAAAAAGTCACCGTATGTATCGTACTTTTGTGTAAAGTTAAAATCCGCAGCATCTTCACCAAACTTAATATCTCCGCCTAAAGCACCTGAGTCTCCACCTAACGCACCGAGTAAGTCTCGTTCTAAGTTGGCTTGTGAATCTTCGTTTCCGTCACTTGTATCTTTCGTAGATGAATCACCACCAATCTTAGGGGCCGTAACATCAATACCTGTCTGCTCCTCTAGAGTGGGCATACCTAAAGTTTGACTAAAAAAGTCAACGTAAGAGGATTCATACTGCTTTCTTGTCAGCACTTCCTTTTCGTCTTCTTTTCTAGTCGTGCCTAGCTGTATTCTGTCAACCATTCTTGATTACCGCCTCGTGGTTACTCTTGAGTTTGAGGAGTGTTTCCAGTAAAGCCAGCTTCCCCTGCGCCCGGAGCAGTTCCGACTCCGATTGTGCCGTCACCACGCCCTGAATCGTCAGTTCCCGGAGGTCCTGCAGGTACTCCTTCAGGGCTTCCCATTCCTTGCCCTGCACCAGCGGGGCCAGCGTCTGCGCTTGCTTCTTGTTGAGCATTTGCCATCATCCCTTGTAACATCTTTGCATACAGTTGAGCTTCGTTTTGGTCGTTCACTAGACTATCAGGGTCGATGTCTTGTGATATAGCCAGTTCACGCATCAGGTTTGGTATCTTGATGAATGGTGCTAACATAGGGTTAGCGACTGTTTGTAGAAGCGTTGTCAGCCTCTGGCTACGAACTTCTTTCTGCATTACGGCTGCAACACCGCGTGGTTTGATTTCTAGGTCACCCTCGATGTCAGGGGAGTCTTCGTTAAACTGCATGTTCCACTGGAAGTATGCTTCACCCAATGGCTTTAGCAGCATGTCGTCAATGTTCTTTACGACTGTCTTCATTGCCAGACCAGCAGAACCCATGAGCATGGATAATCCTGCCGCTGTGCGGCCCGTACCACTAACGCCCGTTTGACCGTGCATAATGGATGGGATACCAGTTTCTTCGTCAGCCAACTGGCGGCTAATCTGATACATTTGTAGGTTTTCACCAGCCGTGTTAGGAAACTTCAAACCGTTGATGGCTGTCCCTGTAACACCTGATTGGCGACGGAATATCTTACCGGGGAATATATCCATGTTTTGGCCCGGCACAAGGCTTGCCTCATCCACGTCAAACACCAAATTACCTGCTAGAGCTAAGTTATCAATAGCCATACGTACGTGACCATTCATGAGCTTCTGAGCGTCTTCCATGTTCTCTGCTACGCCAACACCCCATAGCTGGTACGGGTTGACTTCGTAAGGGAACACTTGGTACGGGATACGGGCTGGTGTGAAGGGGTTAAGAACACAACGAAGTATCATGTTTCCACAAACCCAGATGTTTACCTGTAGTTCGTCAAACTCTGACATCATATCTGCTTCTGCAAACCCTGCTGACTTAGCTAGGTCAGCGTCAAGAACACCCCAGTATTCGAGAACTTCGTAGCGGTTCTCTGAAACGTATGGTTCGTTTTCATCTTCACGAATTGTGTCTTCGTAATACTTATCTTCGTAGTTAGGGCCTTTTGCTAGGCACTCTTCTATAGCTCCCGAAATAAAGTAAGGACGCTTGATTAGTGCGCGAAGTTGTTGGCGGTTTAGTCTGTGACGTTCTATGACGTATTCACAGTCATCTATGCTGGTAGCGGATGGGTCTGGGTGAAAATCCCACGAAGACACCATCTCAATTTTAGGTACAACCTTCTCGTAGGGCTGGTATTCCCGATTACCCTCGTCGTCACGGCCCCACTTGTGGACACGCTTGTAAAAGTTAAAAGGCCCTTTGACAACACCTGTGCCAAGAAGGGACGATTCAAATATAGCATTTCGGAAAACGTTTACTGCGTTGGTATCTAATAACTGGTCATGGATAACTTTTTCCATGTTCATCGCTGCAATTTGTGCTGGGCTAATCTGTGGTTCACCCATCTTTGCAGGACCTTCAGCGAGTGGCAAGCTGCCGTACTCTCCTTGAAGCCCACCAAGAAACTTACTAGATGGCGTTGCACCTAATTGTCCGGGTGGCAAATCACGCCCATCACCAACAAAACCATATGGGTCTTCCATCTGGTCTAGGGGTGTCTCCATGTGTGCAAACTCCGCAATCCCTTCGGGAACAGGAGTGTGCTGTACGACTAGAGGAAACTTCTTGTTGGCAAACAGGATATCTACAATCTGCCCGTAAGCAGCCAAAACTTTAGTCTTGGTAATTCTAACGAACACCTTAGACCGTTCTGAATCACGGTAGGCTGTAGAAGAGTCGTAAACACCACGAAAGTTCTTGTAGGCTTGCAACCAACGCTGCTCGTGAGAGTAACGTCCGTTTTCAGCTTCTTCGAACTTCTGTTTTACGTATCCTGCTAGACCGGGAAAGGTTTCATCCGCGTCATACAGTGGAATGGTCGTGTCATCTTCAGGTTGAAGGAAGTTATCATCTGCCATAATTTAGTAATCGCGTTCTTCAGCCATTTTCATTACAGAAGGGTCTACTGCACCCTTGGTCGCTGCCTTTGGCATGTCTTCAGTCAAAGAATCTGTCTTGGCACGAGTGTCAAATTCTAAACCTTCACGGTAAAGAGTCTTTGACCCCATCTCGTCGTCAACAGATGTCTTGTCTGAGTTCATGATGTAGGATGCGCCATAATTGTAATTATTATTAGGCATGGTCATCTCCCATTATCTAGTTAAAAAGCCTTGGTCTTGTTGAGTGGCAGGAGCGGCTTCAGGTCCCCTGTCACGTCCTAAGTCGATAAAACCTGCCTGTTCTTCGGCAGCTATGCGACTAGCAGGTGTTGTACCAAACGTGTCAGGCTCTGACCGTCCAGCAGCAATGTCTCGTACGTCACTATACCCTATAGGGCCAAACTCTGATGCGCCAGCGATGGCAGCAAGGGCAGGAGAGCCTGTAGCCGCTTCTACCTCAGTTGCTGTTGAAGCAGCAGTCGCTGCAGTCAGACCTAAACCCAAAGGTCCTAATGCCTTTTTGACGGGTCTGGGTACCTTGCCGATATACTTGTTAATTTCCTCTGCCATCGACTTTGCATCAAAGCCTTTCCGTTCCAAGTTGGCACGGGCTTCTGGGTTGGATTCAGGAACTACGTCTGCGTCAGCACTCGCCAGTTTTGCGGCCTGTCTACCTTTAATCTTAGCTTCTTCCAAAGCGCGAGACTTGTCTTCAGCTTCTTGAATTTGTTCAGGGGTAATAGCAGCTAGGGTAGAAGTTCGTTTTGCCTCGGCCTCGGCTACTGCTGCCGCTGCTTGACTTTGTTTGGCACGTTCTTCTGCTAATATGGTTGTTTGCTGCTCAGAAGCAAGGGCTTCTTTTTGTTCGTCAGTTAAAAGGTCTAGGTTTACACGGCCTGTCTGTGTAGTACCAAACTCACCACCTGCAAAGTCTACGGGACTTTCAATCAGGGCAGGCAGGTCTTTTTGGGGTACGAAGCCAGCGTAGTTCTTTTTTAAGATAGATGGATTTACGTGGCCCATCATACCTTCAACGAAGTTTTCGTTTACGTTGTATTGCTCTAGCATGAAACGAGGTACGATAGAGCGGATGACAGATGGTGTGGTTACAGGCTCGTAATTACGAACTAGCTCACCAGCAGGAGAACGACTTTTTATCTCTTTTGCTGGGAGTATGTTAGCAAAAGGTTGAAGACGAGTTCCGATGTGCTTGTTGAAAGCGTCCGTGAAGTCTCCATCTGTAACGTCAAACAGATAATCGGATGTGCTTGTATCGTAGTTCTGTTTTAAAAGACGGCCTAAACGTGAATTAGTATCAAAAGAAAGTTCAGGGCGACCCTTGTGGTCTTTCTTTGTTGTTACCTTGCCTTTTACTGTTATGGTATCACCCACAATAGTAACGTCTGACTTTTTAAGACCTAACAGTTGTTCAGGACGATTTGCTGTAGCTTTGTGGTATTCTAATAGGTCTGATGTAGGTTGACCATACTCGGCTGCAACAAGAGGAGTTGCTTCTGCGTATATTTTATCTAGCTCTTCTTTAGGAAGAAGACCTTGCATTGGACGTTCGCCAGCTAGACCTGTGCGTTGTGTTCCTGCTAAACCTTTTGCACCAGCTAGCTGCGGGTACATAATCTCGTCAACACCCTCGGCTACTGTCTCCATAGCGGCTGTGGCACCGTAGCGTTCCATTACGGGGCGTACCAGTGCCTCTAGTGTTTGAAGATTGTAGGCTCTATTCTTAGCGTCGGGGCTACCTTCGACAGTAAACAGCTTGATTATATCAGCTTGTTTGAGGTCTTTGTAGGGGGTACTCAGGTCAATACCTAATGTTTTAGCACCCGACTTAATAGGGTTGATGCGCTTCTTTTGCTTTTCGTCAGCCTTAGACATGGCAAAATCCCACGCCTCGCCCAGCGTGAGAGTACCGTCTTTTGCTTTTTTACCTAATTCTATATCCGTGAGTGCCATTAGTATCCGAATGTCCCATCAAAGGGTTGGAAGGCTTGGTCTTTTATGCCTTGCAATGATTTATGAATTGATGTATAACCACTTGTACGAGTCATAACCATATAACGGAGCGCATCATATGCGTGGTCTTCTGCTTTTGTATCTACGTCTTCACTATTGGTTTTGGACAGCGGAATACCTGACATCTGTGCGACAGTGTGTTTACAGGTTGCGAAGATTCGTAAACGTGGTTCTTTGGTATATGGGTCGTCCGATAGTCTTCTATGGAGTTCCATCTTTCCTTGCAGTCTATTACGGTCAGATGGTGTCCATCGAACACCTGCTCTCATCATGGTTTCTGCGATAGATGGTCCAAAGCCTGTTTTGTTCCAACAGGAGGCATCAAGGACGTTGTAGTGGGGTAGAGGGTCTAACTCCTCCATTTCTAGTATTTTATCAGCTAACTGCTCTGCTGTCAAGTGTTTAGCGTATAACTCTTTATACACCCATATATTGTTGTCCCAGTCGATTGCACCCCACAGGACGCAAGAGGGACTAGCGTAGCCGTAATCCGCAGCACGAATCCGGGGCCAGTTGGTTGGCATTTCGAAAGGTTCGACGACATGCTTGGAACGGGAGAACTCAGGAAAGGCTGCGCCTTCTGCTACATCCCAATCTCCGTCAAGTAGTCTGCGACGTTCTACGTCTGGTAACGAACGAAGCATTGCTTCATACTGTCCGTCAGCCATAAGGTATGGGTTGTCGGTTAATCTAGCTGGTACAAATTTTCTATAAAAGAGAGGCTGTCCTGCTCTTGTAGGATGTGTGTCAGGCCAAAGAAACGCTCTACCCGTCTCTGGGTCGTACGCCGGAAAAGCCTCATTCTCCGTGTGCTTCTCGATGTACATCTTTTTAACCCACCAGCCGCCAACGCCACCGGGGTTAGCAGTACATCGCATACAAAGGTTTTTCTGTAGTTCTGGGTCCGTTGACCGAAGACGTGAACGCAAATAATCCCAAACATAGCTACTCGGATACTGGGTGATTTCATCAACGCCTATCCAGTTGAACGCCTGACCTTGAAAACGAGTTACGTCTTTGTCGCGGTCTAGATAGGTGAACCACATGGTTGCCCCAGAAGGGAAAACCCAAGTGGATTTAGATTCCCGATATACGGCTCCGGGAAATGCCTTTGGATAAAGCTGCTTGGACTTGTCTATTAGTTCTGTTAGTTCGTCAAGAGTCCGGCGAAGAAGCAACCCACGATGGTTAGCATTATGGCAGTATCGTAAGGGGTCGGCAAGAAGTGCGAAACTTTTACCACCACCCGCTGCACCGCCATACAGAACATCTTGTTCAGGGGCCGAAAGGAACTCTTCTTGAGGACCGTCGTTAGGTTTGAATATAACAGGGGTATCATCAATTATTTCCTTGACCGTTGCCGGGAGATTGGATACGTCATCCATATCTACAACCCGCGAACCCGTGCCGTTGATTGCGGTCTCTACCTTCTTGGCACTCTTCTTTAGCTTACGAGCGTAGCTGGCTTTATCTTGAGCTTTTTGCTGGTGCTTCTCTTTAGCCTTTTCAGCTTTGCGAACACGAGCCTGTAGCGCACGTCTGGCTCTTTCAGCGCGAGAAAGATTGTAAGTTGCCTTTGGCGCATTGGGGTCCTTTTTAGGTCTACCCTTCTTTTTCGGCGGTGCTTGCTGCTCGTCTGCCACGGTGTTCCTTAAACATATCTTTGCTGCGTTTGATAGCAGCTTTTCTCGCCTCTACGTGGCTGCCATGAGCAGACGTGGGCTTAATCTTTCCGTCTATAACTGCGTCGTATAGCTCATCTTCACCGTACTCGTACTTGCCCTGTACACTAGGTACATTCACATGCTTGTCGTCTATTTGGAATGTGTATGAACGCTCGGAGAATTGCTCCCCATCCTTTTCATAGAGGGGACGACCATACTTAGTCTTTTTTCCAGTGTTTCTGCCGCCGTGTTCTCTTGGCATCTAGTCGTTCTTATCTGCAGAAGAGGCGGCTTTGCGTCCACGGTGTGCCATGCGGTCAGCCATGCCTGTTTGTTTGCGTTTAGACTTAGACCCAGTTACACCAGATAGCGCAGATTTGACTTTAGCATCACTTGCAGAAACAATACCAAGTTCGACAGCATCCCTGATGTCTCTAACGAACTGCCTTTTATCTGATGCTGAGACATCCTGAGAACTGTTCAGGGCTTTTAAGGCAGGTCCTAAACGCGCACTAACCATGTTGGAGTGCTGCTGACCGGGTTGATATTCAAATTCTTTTTTAGCCATTGTCTATTACCATATCTTTCTTTGGTGGCAGCAGAACTACCCCGTGGATAGCCAGTACGTTGTGATTCATTGTTTCTTGTTTACCCAGACCAACCCTGTTGAGTATCGCCTCTGCAGCACGTAGCTTCAGGTCGTCCCCACGTTCTACGACGGGGGTATCTACAAGGTCTATCATCTTGTTCGCGGCCTTCAGGGAGTTGCCTGCAAGGAGCGCACGGGTGCGTTCTACAATTTCGTCGGCTAAACTGTCTCGTAACCACGTCACAGAGCCGTGTGAGTACCCAGCAACCTCTGCTGCTTGGTTGAAGTTACCGTTGGTTTCGAACAAAGCCGTGAGGAACGTTTCCTGCTTTTCGGAAAGGCCCTTCTTCTTTGGTTGTTGGACCAAATTCATTGTGTTTCCTGCGAACATGGGGGGATTAAGTGCCGGGGAAGCGTATCGAAGACCTATAATGTAAGGATAAATCGCTATGGTTGGGGTCGTTCGCCTTTTTGCAACCGCCAGCACCCTTATTATGGCGTTAATATAGTGTGTTGTCAACAGGTAATGCCCAACAATATAAAAAAAATACACGGGGGTGGCGTTTTTGGGTTGACAGATGGTGAATCTGACGTTACACTGGGTGTAACCTCGCCGGGCTAAACCCTATATCCCCCCCGGTATACTGATAGGCCCCCTTACGCGTTCGCGGGAAGGGGGTTTTCTTTTGCCCCCAGACGTTGCCCTACACGTTGCCGGGAATGCCATACAGGTAACCCCTAAAATACAAAAAACATGTCGGGATTGCTAGCAAATGGCAGGGGGGTGGGGTGGCCCATGCGTACCCGTGCAAGGCAATATTTATCTTTTCACCATCAATGATTGCCACGTATCACCTGCAGGCACCATATCCCGCGAACTAGCACCATAACCCCTGAAGAATACATGCGCCCGCGCCCTCCCGTGTCCGTGTCTTTTCATTTGTCACATGTTCGCAGGGTTTAATCGGTATGGTTTACCCTAAAGGCTGACTGTTTATGTTGATATAACTAGTACTACGGGGACAATCCCAAAGGGTAAAACCCCAACAACTGCAACGG
>Ga0181405_1000218_pt1 | contig 20043 bp, 19 predicted proteins | sample 28SPOviralmetaG_FD_130134 | JGI IMG/M metagenome (GOLD analysis project Ga0181405, IMG submission 130134) | Marine viral communities from the oligotrophic San Pedro Time Series (SPOT) site, San Pedro Channel, CA, USA - 28 SPOT_SRF_2011-11-29 | ecosystem: Environmental > Aquatic > Marine > Strait...
GCAAATCAGTTATATGCAATGAGAGAAAATTTAAGTCATTTAGAAAAAAGAGAAAATATTGAACATGTACTTCATGGTACAAGTAACTCTTATGAAACTTGCTCCGGTGGTCGCCGAACTGGTAGTAAATCTGCAAAAGAAGTTTTCGCTGGACAAATGCGAATGGTAGGTAGTGATGGTTATAAAGCATTAGAACCGGACGCAAATGCAAACGGACGTGCTGGTGCAAGACCTTGTGTTATGGATGCACAAGTTGAGCAAGCATATAGATTATCCACTTTTTATAAAGACACTGCAAGTGAAGCGGGATCCCCTGAATTTACAATTGAATTATCCACATTATTCCCGGGTTTTTTCGGTCAAAGACTTCAACTTCCATTGCAATTAATTAATCACGATGACGAAGTTTCTATTGAATTAGTATTCAGTGATAATTCAAAATGGGGATCAAATGAAAGAGCAGTATTATGTCCTTCATTGGCAGACACCGCTGATAAAACTGCGTGTGTTGCAGTTGCATGGAGACAACAATATTCGGGAGCGGGAGCATTAGAGTCGCCAAGTCAATTCGGTGTATCATTAACAGATCAAATTGCAAATCCTACAAATGTCGCAAATAGATTAGGAGTCACCGGGAGTGGGAGCGGTTTAAGAATTATGTATGATACAACTGCTGGGGGTGAACCTGAAAATTTACGAGTACTTGACGCTGGTAAAGGATACGCAGAAGGTGATTGGATAGAAATTGTTTCACCAAATATCGGTGGTGCAGGTGATTCATTGGGATTGTGTGTTGCAAGTGGTTTATCACCATTAGCATCCATTAATGAAAAATTCAGTGTAACCGTTGGCGGTGCTGACTATGTATCGGGCCCGGCAACATTAGTTTCATTGACAAATCCCGATTGTACTATTGATGTGCAAATTACGGCAGCCGCTGGTGCAATTACCGCAGTTGATACGGACGGAGCTGATGTCGCTTATGACGCCTCTCGTGTCGCACAATTTTTAGGTTGTCCTGGTTGGAGTACATTCCAAATTACAAGCGCAGAAGGCAATGGTGCGGCGCGTGTAGCATATAACTTAAATGCAAAAGACATGACAACAGCAAATACGGTTGGTGTATTTACACTTGGTTCATTGGTCCAATTAAGTGCCGCCGCCAATACTGGATTAGCAAGAGTTATTGGTGTAACTGGTGGCGGTGCTCCAAATCAATTAGATCTATTGGACGGACAAGATTGGAGCGGAGCAGGACCATTTAATATTGAAATGTTAAGCGATGATGGAGTCACATGCGATGTTTCGGCGGCAACAACCGTTGCAGGATTCCAAGCACCTCCAAGTGTCGGTATAGGTGTTTCATTGCAAAATTACGATACTATTGCAGACGAAACTACTGGTAAAATTAATATTGAAACAAGTGCGGTTCGCCTCGCAACTGACTTGATTTTCTACGAAGATGGTCGTGCTGAACGTGATGCAAAAGAAATGATGACACAAGGTATTAATATGATTTACACTGAATTCCGTAATGTTAAAACAACATTGACACAAGAAGAACCAACTGCTTATGGTGTTGCGAATGAAGCAGAACATGTACGTTTGATTGGTTTCAGTAATGAAGTTTTGAGATCACTTCTTATGTCGCATTATCCAACTGGTACACAAAGCGATGAAGATTTTGAAAATTACAATCTCTCAAAATTGAATCCATTGTTATTGAAATATTGCTCACGTGATTCGCTTGCAGAAGATGGTATTGCACTACAATTGGTATTGAACTCTATTCCAAGATTCCCAAGTCCAATTAATTTCAATCCACACTTTTATTGTGAACTCGCTGATGTTTTCGGTAGTCCATTTTATATCCCACATGGTATGTACAATGGTGCAACAAGTTGCAAACAAAGAGACAATCAAGCAACAACCTCTGCATCGCAACAGCCTGGTTTCTCCACACCTGAATCTGCTTCGGTCGCAACTCTTCAATATCAATTGAATGAACGTAAAGCAGGTATGTCCAATCAATCCTTTATGGGTATTAATCAAAAATACTTGCGAGGTATGGGTAAATATATGGGTATTGATCTCAAAAAAATGACCGGTAATTTCAAAGGTAATGGTGTCATGATAGGTAGTCAAGCAGTAGAAATTGATTTAAATTACAAATCTACAAAAAATCCATACTATTCAGGACAAGGAGAACTCTGCATTTTCGGTGAAGTTGAACGTGTATTCCAACTTGTCAAAGGTAAAGTATTCGTAACATCCTCAACTATGTAAGGATTAATTTAAGGTTTTTTTTATTATGTTATTATATTATTGAATATAATTATGAGTTTTACGAAAAGTTTTTTAATTGAATGTAGCCGGCAAAATGCAGAAAATGTAAAAATTACCCAAAGAAATACTGGTAAAGAAAATGCAGAATGGGTTAATAGAGTACCATTTAATTTTCAGGTTGGTGATAAAGTTTCAACTGAAAATATCATAATTCATTCAATAGGTGCGAGTGCAGATTCAACCGTTGAGTTAAGTGGTGAAAATGAAGGTAGTACCGGGTTATGTGATAATATTTTAGGTATGGAGTTTTCAAATTATGTATGCGACAATGGTTACAATACAATTCACTTACCCATGTTTTGTCCAAATATTATCGGTGAATCTCCATATATAGGTTTCCACCCTGATTCAAGTGGCGGTGCAGTCACTGCAAATAATAGAAATGGACAAGACATGCCCGGACAAGCAACTGCAATTGTAAGTGGATTTACAACTCCTTCGTATGCGGTTAAATTTAATTATGGTAGTCCAATATGTACCGAACATTCATGGGATTTTAAATATGAACCACTGAAAAAGGGCGATGGGACTCAATTACCGCAATATGTTGATGGACATTTAGGTGGTAATCCAAAAGTTGCAAGAACTTTGTTCGGTTTTAAATTAAACGAAAACGATCCCAATTATAATTCAACGGTAAGTGGTAGAAAATATACAAAATTAGATTTAGATTATTGTGGGCCTTATCGTAGAAATGCAAATGTCAATGAAGAAAACGCGTCTTTCTATGAAGCAACAAGAGAGGATCTACCAATATTTACAACAACCGTTATAGCAGAAGTTGATGCACCTATATATGAAAGTCCATCTACTATATGTAATAAACTCAATGAAACATTACATGAAACCTTACCATTAGACGAAGTACCAAAAACCGGTGTCATGCCTATTAGTGTAGAAGGTAATATTTTACCTCATACTGCTGGGCCATTGAATACAATTATTAATGCGAATGGTAAAGGTTATTTAAGTACGGACGATTACACCGAAGACCGGGTTTTTCAAAATAAATGTTGGGGTAATATTGCAGTTGAGGATGTAAACAAATGGAGAGCGATCCATGCAATGATGCGTTGTACATTAGCGTTTGATGGTAAAATACATTATTTCGGTAGTACCGATAGATTTTATTTTCCACGTCCGGTTATTTATATAGATGCATTGGGATACAAACAAAATTTTAAGACGGCATATGATTCAGCAGTACAAGTAGAACAAGTCAAAGGGTTTTTTCCAAGAAAAGTGGTTAAGTTTGAAAGTAATTGTAAGGATTTAACAGGCGGTGCAGAACATAATAACATTGAAAATTCAATCGCATATTCAATTATACCAAAATATTTCGTTATTTCTACGAATATTCAATATACACAAAAGAATGTTGCAAGAATAAAAAGGTGGTTTGATGCTATGAAATTATATCAGGGTGGTTTTACTGACATAGACGATATAAATAATGATACTCAAAATTGGTTCGTATATAGTGATATTGGATCATCAATGGACGGAGTTAATAATAAGGACTCTCCTGCTGATTTTGATTATAGTAGTAATGAACAAGGTGAAAAATATTCATATGGTAAATATTCAACTGACGAGGCACAAAAAGAAAAAGGTGAATGGTATGCTCCTTCATATGGATTAGGACAACATATAAGAAAAGGTCGTTTTAATGTAAGACATGACACCGTACAAGCGAATGAATATGAATTTCAACAAAATTATGCTGGCGCAATTGCAATGAATCCATATCAATGTCATTTAAAAGTTGGTGATACATATGATTTTTCATGTTCACCTCGTAGTGATTTTCCTGAAAAAGATTATCAATTTTATCAATATGGAGAATCAACTGCCGATGGATACCCGTCGGTTAATACAACATATGAAATAACCGAAATTGTTACTGAACCGCCTTGTCATTTTAAAAATAATGAGCAAGGGGATTGTACATTAAAATTATTCGTTCATAAATTGGATGACATGACACAAATGAAATTTACCAATGCACGTGGGAGTGATATTTCCACTGAAAATGGTGTAGAAGGATTCGGTGAATGGCGAAGAAATGGTACAATTAAATCAACGGATTTTGATACAACTTTAAGCGATGGTTATGGAGTTTATGGATTAGATATTATTGATGACGATGCGATCACCGACACTTTCTATGATATAACTGATATGTACATGACTGGTTTATTCCACAATTATCCCGATGAGCCCGTTAATACATTCCGTTCATATGAATATTTATTCCAATGGACAACTGGTACAAGTGATACTGATGGTCATACCCAAGCGGTCAATGGCGGATTAAATGTTATGAAATGGGACGATGATAAATCAAAATTTGAAAAATCTCCTGACTTTTATATATACTCGGTTCAAAATAATAATTATAAACATGCTTCTCACAATCCGGACAATTACACATATAATGGTGGCGATGCAATTCCTACCGATGATCCAAAGGTATTTTGGTTTTTCAAAGACTCTCATAATCTCGGTTTTGTTGGCGAGTTGGTTAGGTTTTCTGCCGCCGGGACTGGTTTAAATTCAATGAAATTTACACCAATGGACGGAGCAAGTACTACCGAAATTAGGGATTCCGTTTTTGGCGAAGAAGCGGACATATCCTCAATAACAATAGTGGTTAATATGTTGGTTACACAAACGGATCAACAAGGAGGCGGTTATAATACATATGATTTAACACCATCCGCGGCGTCAAAAGGTATACATTTAAATAATAAATTCCCAACCGAAGTCCTTGAAAATAGTGAAAAATGTTGTTGTTTCGTTGTTGCAAGTGATTCCGCAACATTTAGCAGTACTGAATGGTCTCCACAAAATCCAACTGCAATGCCCAATATATATCATGGTACTCCTTTTGGTCCAAGTCCAAGTTTCATGGATTCACCTGCAATTTTTATGATTAATCAAGAAAGAAATGATGGTAATGCAGACGATGCAAACGATGCAAGTCAAATGCAAAATTACATGATGATAGGATCCAATGATCCAACATGTCAGTTTGATTCAGCATTAAGTAGAGCAAAATTTTTCAATTTCCATACACAAAGAGTTTTGGGTGCAAGAGAAATGCCGGTAGAAACTGATGGGAGTGGTAATACAACCATATCCAAAGAAACATTGGGTAATTTTGTCATTAAAATCGCCGACGATACACATTATTATCAAGTAGTAGATAATTGGACTGAAACGTATGACAGCGATAATCCTGGTAATTCAACTGCGACTTTTAAAACTGCTCACCCAAATATTGGTTTATCAACCTCCGTATGTGGTATATCTATTGAAAATTTATATTCACAACCAAAGGGTGCTACAAAAACCGACGTTGATGACATGACAAAATTAACCGAAGACAATTTTTACAATACACTTCTTTATAAATTAGGTTTCACATTTAAACAATTTTTCCCTGATTTTGGACAACCATATAATTGGCTGGATCCGGCAATCCAAGGTAAAAATGATTCAATTAACCGATATAAATCCACAAAACCTTTATCTACCAACGCGGCCTTAACAATCAGCGACTCTGCAAATTTAGCAATACAAGACAATACAAAAGTTATACAATATGACACGAGTACAAAAGATGTTCCTACATATCAACTTGGGTTCCCTGGCGGTACTGGTGTATCGTTAGATGGTAATGATTCACAAGCAATTATTGCAAATAATTTACCGGTTAAAATGGACGACGCATTTTACCAAGTATATAGTGATATTGTACCAACCAATTATAAAAGTGAAGGAGAGAATTTAAATATCATTGCGACACTTATGAAAAATTATATAGAAGGAGATTTCGTGTATGGGTTTGCATCAACTTATACAACAACGGTTGAGTTTCCATTGAAAATTAGTGAAATTACCACACAAATTCGTCTACCCAATGGACTTCTCGCTCCAATAGATCAAAAAAGTACGGTTATATATAAAGTCCAAAGAGAAATGACAATGCCCGATATAAATGCAATTGAACAAGATTTACAAAAAAATGCGAAAAAAGACGAAAAAAATAAACAATAACATACTTTTAATAAAAGAAACTTTTAAAAAAAGTTTATACAAAAGTAAAAGTAATATCAAAACATAAATTATTAAAATAATTTAAACATATACTTTTATATAAAAGTATTATCAAAACTTACATAAGTAAAATGCCTTCATATGATCCACGAGAACTCGTATTAAGATTGGATATTAGTAGAAAATACAATGTAGAACTTATAAAACAAAAAGAAAAATTACAAATAGCATATGATAATTTATTGGATAAATATACCGAATTGGTTAGACATTTTATTATGGATAGACAAAATCACTGAAATAGTGATAATTAATTTTTTATATTCGCTTTGAGAAATTCAATAGTTTTACTATTGTCAACCAATCCACATGAAATCAAACGTTTTATTGAATGACATTCAATTGCATTACCACATTTCTTGCAGTATTGTTTCCATATAGGTTTTTCCGCAATTCCGTTTGCCGTCGGTTTTTCCGCATTTACATTTTCAGTTGTTTCTTCTTCACTATCACTATCCGTATCAAGTACAATACATTGATTTAACTCTTTGAACTCTTTGATTGTTTTACCACCATTTCTTTCTTCATATGTGGTGTGAAACTTTGTTTTTCTATGACGTCCAAGTGAATTCCATGAACATATAGTACCGCACGCACACATAACTCTACGTTTGCGACGATTCAATAGCTTCGTTTTATTTTTTTTGCGATACTCCGCAAGGTATTTTTGTTGTTGCTCTTTTGATTTGAAAGGCATGTTTAATAATTTAATAATCTATAATTTATAAAAGTTTTTACTCAATATATACTATACGCACGAAACCTTTAAATGCTTTTTTACCAACATTAATAAAACAAATATACCCTGTATAATATAACCTGTAAAATATTTAGGGTTTAGTTTGTCAAAAAGTACGACAATCCCTATATAAACTCTTAACGCGGATGGTTTGGTTTTTTTTTTTTACAAAAATTTTTGTGTCCAACAAATGATTTAAAAGTTTGGCCAAGGGATTCACCCCCTTTTTGACAAACTAAACCCTGATATTATAGAAAATAGAACTCTATATTTATGAATATTTCAGTAAATTTTTTTTCTATACTCTATTTATAACATACTTTTAAAAAAAGTAATATCAAAACGTAATGAACATTATAAAAAAGAAAGCACCGAGAATTGATTTTACTGCACGAGAACCCGAGCCCGAACCCGAGCCCGAGCCCGAACCCGAACCGGTTGTGGAGAAACCAAATGAAGAGCAAAACTCCGTCACCAAAACCATTGAGGAGGTTGAACCAAAAAAAGTAGAAATGTCAGTCAAAGAGGATATATTTAACATGGGTACAACCACTCAAATCCCACCCTCCAAGAAAAAAAAGAAAAAAGTATTATCACAAAAACAATTGGATCACCTTGCACGTTGTCGTGAAAAAGCATTAGAAAAGAAAAGAGCAATGAGAGCATTTAAGGATAAAGAAAAAGAAGAAAAAGCAAAAGTTAAGGCAGAAAAAAAAGCGGAGCGTGAAGCAAAAGCATTACAAAGAAAAGAAGACAATGAAAGAATTAGACAATCACAATTGGAAGCAAAGAAAAAAAATGACGATGATGCATTTTATGCAAGAATGGATAAATGGTATGAACGAAAAACCAAACGAAAACAAGAAGCAAGAGCAAAGAAATCAACTGCACCGAAAGCGGTTGCAAAACCGGTTGCGAAAGTTGCACCCAAACCGCAAGCAACTCAACAAGTAAAATATAGAAATGAGTGGAAAGACCCATATTGTCAAAGTAAATTTAGTCCATTTAATTCAACTTTTCAAAGAAAAACATCAAGAAGAGGTTATATGAATTACTAAACTTTTAAGAAAAGTTTTGTCAAAAATGTTTACTGGAATGTTATAACCTTTGGTTTATCAGGAGGGAATCGTATTATTCGTAAACCTTCTTGTGGTTTTGGATAAAACCTTCTTGGATTATCCGTTTTTATTGCAACCTCTTGATAAGGATGTTTTTTAAGTACTCTATAATAATCCCATACCGAGTCCTTACGACACATGGATGCAATCTTATAGAACATGTTATTTTGGTATTGTCCGCAACCAACCAATTCATTGACTATATTTTTACGGTCAATTTCTTCGCGATTACGGCAATTATAATAATATAGTTTAGTCCATTTTTCAGGATTTTGATGAGTACGGCCCTTATATGTTTTCATCATTTCATCGGGTATGTATACCTTTACAAATTTATGTTTTTTGGACATTATATTAATATAGTAATATTTTATAATTTAAATTTAATCAAAAAAATTTTTTTCTCCGTTTTATTTATAATAATAAATTAATAAAACATGACAACCCTTTCAACCTTTGGTGAATTAACGACAAAAGCATTGAAATGTGAAACAGACGTTACATTTCAAACGGCGAATGCAAACTCCACAATTTTAAGAGCAACTGATGGATCGGGCGACCAAGTTATAACGATCCCCGCTCAAAGTGGAAATTCAAATTTATTGACAAGTGAATCCTCAGTCGCGGCGGCGAAAGTTGATATTAATGGAGCAACAGCAGAAACTTCTTTGGCGGACGCTGACGAATTCATTGTTTATGATGAATCAGCAACGGCGAACCGAAAGGTCACTGGTGCAAACCTTAAAACATTTGTTGGATCGGCCGGACAAACAAGCGGAACAAGCGGGCAAATCATAGTCTTCAACGGATCAAATGCTCAGGCCGCGGTTGATATGAGTGGCGATGTTGCTATTGATAATGCGGGTGCAACGACCATACAAAGTGGAGCAGTAGAAACTGCTATGTTGGCGGACGATTGTGTAACAGCCGCCAAACTCGGGGACAACGCCGTAGTAAATGCAAGCGTGGATGCGTCGGCAGCGATCGCTTATTCAAAACTCGCATTATCAAACTCCATTGTTGCTGGCGATTTAACAACCGATTGTGTAACCACAGCAAAAATCCAAAACAACGCTGTAAGTGCGGCCAAAATTGGAGCGAACCAAGTAACCAATGTTAAAATCGCAGCTTTGGCTGGTGTCAGTGCCGGGACGGTCAGTGCGACAAAATTAATGTTGCCTGATGCAAATAAAGATTTAAGTGGATTTAGAAATTTGACAAGTACTGGTGATGCACAATCCGCAAGTGTTTTGATTGGTACAAGTGAATGGAAAATTGTAAATTCAGGTACAAATCTATTATTTCAAAAATGGAATAGTGGTACAAGTGCTTGGGTGACTAAATCAACAATTAGCGGTGCGTAAAGTTATTTTAGTTTATTTTTTTTCTTGATTATTTATAAAACTGAAATTATGTCATACTTGATCCAAGCAGATAAAGTAGTATTTAAAAATCCATATCAAGACCAAGACATTACATTAGTTCACAATGCAAGTGGTTATAGTTTCATTTTTGGTAGTGATGTAGAATTTCGCGGGGATGCAACACATACAAGTGTAAAATTCGGTGATTATTTAATTACAAAAGAGGACGATAAATTAACATTTAAGAGAGGAAATAATACATTAATGACATTAGAAGGTCCAAAATAAAATCTGCGTTTATTTTATAGTATATAGCAAATAACATGCCAACAAGATTGAATCCACAAATTTATGCGAGAGCAAAAGAAAAGTATAAATCAATGAAAGCTTCTGCTTATAAAAGTGGATTAATTGAAAAAGCATATAAAGCAATGGGCGGTAAATATCCACAATCCAAAAGAAGTAATTATAAAAAAGCGTCATATCCAAAAAAAGCGAAATATTGTGCAGTTAATAGATATGGAGTAACATTTTGTGCTCCCGTAAAAAAGACTGCAACAAGTCAAGGAGCAAAAAAACCTGGTAATTTTCGCAGAAATAAAATAAAAAAAGGGTATTCAAGTGGTAGTATTATTCGTACCGCGGCCTCAAATGTTGCAAAACAAAAAAGAAAAAAAACGCAGTCGGCGATAAAAAAAATGGAAGGATTACGAAAAAGAAGAGATGCAAACCGCAGATATGTCGCACGAAAAAAAGCGGGTAAGGTTAGAAAAGCAGGTACAAGAACCGGAGCAAAATACCGCAAAAAAAAATAATTGCGTTCAAATCTTATGGAAAAAATATTACATAACTATATACAAAAAAAGATTAGTCAAATGTCAAAAGAGTTATGGAAAAAAGTAAATAAGAATAATCATTATGAAATTTCAAATTATGGTAATATACGTAGAAAAAAACTGAACGATGAATGGTTTTATTTAAAAGGTTCAATACAAAAAACCAATGGATATAAATATGCAAATATTAATGACTTAACAACAAAAAAAAGGAAAATGATGTACATTCATAATTTAGTATTGGAAGCATTCGTAGGTGAAAGACCTGAACAAACAGCGGAAAGCGGTAGATATGTGTGCGATCATATTAATAGAAATAAGACAGACAACCGTGTTGACAATTTAAGATGGTTGACAGAGAGGGAGAACCTTAGAAATACACCACATTATAATACTGAAATTGCAACAAATGACCCAAAAGAAAGAAGAAAGGCTTTAAATAAATGGAGAAAAAAGAATCCTGATAGAGTAATGAAGAGAAGTAAGTGTGGACATGTTAAACAAATAGGTGAAAATAAATATTGGTGTATTATACGAATTAAAGGTAAAAAATATAAGAAAACGGTACATGGAGACAGAGAAAAAGCGGAGAAGTATTGTAAGTTTATGAAAGAATATTATTCGTAGTTGAGATAATCACAATAAATTAATTTCTTTATTATTATTATAAATTAAACATTCAAAATATGAATCAATACATTTATTTCTCATCAAAAGGTAATTATAGTGAAAGTGATACTGCTGATAGTGATTTCTCGGTTAATTTCTCAAATCCCATTGTAATCCCACCTTATGCGGAGATCCGTTGTGTGAATTGTCGTGTAAATCCCAATAATAATACATATGCAGTTAAAGAAGGTCAAAATGACCGATTAGCATTTGGTGTTGGTAAATTTTGGATATTAGAACAAGACAGCGTAAGTGATGACGTATATAATAATGCATTACCATTATTTTCAGTAAAATTAGACCCGGGTATATATGATTTATCAAGTGGTACGGATCCAGAATTTTATTTAAATGCTCAAATTGAACATCAAATTAATGAACAAATAACAAACATACCCAATTTAAGGGGAGGCGTTTCAGTTGCAATTGATTCAAGTAAAGTTTTAACAATCAAAGTATCCCCCATGGGAGGTAATGGATTTTATGATATACCCGACGGCGAAAATCTACCTGCTGACCTTTTAGATAAATTTAAAAAAATTAATAGTAGAACTACATCATTAGGTGGTGGGTATTTTGAAAGTTTAGCTGTAAGTGATAGGGTTGAACTCGCACCATTTAATATGAATGCAAACGCTATTGCTGATGCAGATATGAAACCACCAAATCAACTTGGTGCATATGACGTAACAACTGATACTCTTGTCGGTGTTTTTACGGTTGGTATGATCGTTGCAATCAAGGATAATGCGGATATATATGCAAGAGTAGATGCAGTGGCCGCGAATAAACCGACAAAACTTACATTGTACTCTCCAAGTGACTTATGGAAAACCAATGTAAATCCATGTAATGTTGAAATTCAAAACATTGCTGATGCGGGTATTACGTGTAGAATTACACAATTTACTACGACTGGACCTGATTGGAGAGGAGTTGATTTATATTCAAGTGTAGTCAGTGCAGATGATGTACATGTAGCACAACGTTGTGGTTATTTCATGTCCCCACCTATAAATTGGAATTCAATGGGTGATTGGGCGACAAGTGATGAAGAACAATATAAACTTGTGTCTACTTTTACAATAAACTTGGACAAATATAGTGCAGTAGTTGGGGAAAAAACTACTTATCGTGGAGTATATTCATGTTTTACTGATTCATTAGTAGGTATGGATTGTGGTGCACCCACCGCTGGATTGGGAGCAGGTTGTTTCAGTGGTGCAGTTATACCATATTCATATTTAAATAATGCAGACGATCCACACTCTTACTTTGCACCGGAGGATATTGGTGGCGGTGCGGGTGATGATAATACAACAGAAGTTGAAGACCTGGACGAATTAAGACCATATTTATTTAGAGCACAATTTGAATTTGAAGATGGAGATGGATCATTGCGATTATATTTAAAAAATAAAGAAGGTGCAATTACAGAATGGGGCGATCTTGCTGGTGGCGAGATTGGTGCAATTAATTTAACTGCGGAGAAAACTTACTTATCCATTGAAACATATGTAAAACCACGTATTGATACAAATGCAATGTTAATGCAAGTTGTCGTTAAAACAAAAGTTGATACTGGTGATTGGACGACACAATTATCCATTAATGAAAAATATCCAAATTATTTTGGATTTCACCAATTATGCAGTGAAGAAGCATTGGATTCAAAAGTAGATAAACCTGCAAATTTACGTTTTTCATATTGTCATAATGCACCAAATTCAAAAGACGCAGTACAAACTGATAAGAATTTTGTACAACCTGGTGCGATCTACTGGGCCGGAGCATACAATCCTATTGATGGAGCAAATGGTTTTGTAAATGGAGAATTTCGTGATGCGGATTATATTACATCGCAGGCAACAAATCTCCCTTCAAATCTTCCGGTTTTATTATTCGGTGATGATTCAATTGGAGCAACGGATAAATTAGTTATATCCCAAGATAATCCAAATGATGGTACGGTTGTGGACTGGACAGGATTAGGCGATGCACGATTACGAGACACTGGTGCGAACGCTGGTATTGTATTGGGACTGGACGAACAAGGTTGGGCAACATTGAAAGCAAATTCATTTTCAACCGGTATTGTTTTTGACGGCAATGTCAATGCAAATGAAAGGGATTTTCCAATGCACTTTTTGGATCTACCTGATTTAGCATTGAATAATCACACGGGTACATGTAATGGTACTGGACGTCCAAACAAATTCGTGTGTCCATTGGATTTAAATAGTGGAGCGGGACAAAATAACATTCATTCATCGCAAAATGAAACATTAATATATAATGACTTGGGTAATGCAATGGAGGAGCGGATTACCAACATGAGGATAAGAATATGCTCATTGGACGGCACCCCGAGTATTAACCTACAAAACTATACCGTAGGTTGCCTTGAAATACGTGAAAATCCTGCAATGAAACAAGCGAAAATGCAACGTGCATTGGAGGCAGATAAACAATCATTAGAATACCAATCAGGAGTACGTCCATCACGATTTAATAGAGTCCAATAAAGGTTTAGTTTGTCAAAAAGAAGGAGAATCCCTCGGTCAAACTTTTTAATCTTTTTGTGGACACATTTTTTTTATTAAAATAAAAATCCAAGCCAAACTGCATTAAAGTTTATATTGGGTTTATTGTACTTATTGACAAACTAATCCCATATTTTTTAAATATTTTGTTAATACTTTTTTTAAAAGTATATTATAATTATGGCGAAACCATCAAATCCAAGTTTATATGCAAAAGCAAAAGCAAAGTATAAAAACATGAAACACTCAGCATATCGTTCAGGTTTAATTGTAAAAGCATATAAAGCAATGGGCGGTAAATATACTGGTACAAAACCGAAGAAGGCAGGATTGAGTCGTTGGTTTAAAGAGAAATGGCGAACACAAAGTGGATCAAAGACATATAAAAAAAAGGGTGATATATTTCGTCCAACAAAAAGGATTACCAAGAAAACACCAACAACTTATAAAGAATTAAGTAAAAAACAAATTAAAAGGGCCCAAACGGAGAAACGCAAAACTGGACGTGTTAAAAAATATAAAAAGTAATATACTTTTATAAAAAGTATTATCAAAACATATTATATACACTTTAAAAAAAGTATGGCAAGAACAAAAGCAAATTTCACACCGCATATGATGTATAAAGGCAAAATCGCCAAAAAGGCAAAAACTTATGAAGAACATATGAAATTGAAAAAAATGGGTTATACTCATACAAAACCAAAAGCGAAGAAAACAATGAAGAAAGCAATTAAAAAGAAACCAATGAAGATGAGTATGGGTTATTAATTATTTTCTTTATATATTATAAAAAATGCCTCATAAACTCGGTGGTAAAGCAGTTGCTTATAAAGTGAGTAAAGATTACACTGATATAAGAAAACCTCTTAATAAAAATGCGGATTGCCTGAAATGCATGTCCGGTCATTCGCTATTTAAAAAAGAAAAAAAAGAGAAGAAAAAATTACTTAAAGACAAAGATTTATTTGTATTAAAGTCAAATAAAAAATCTAATAATATTATAAAGAAAAAAAGAACTAATGGAAAATCTATTGCAAAAAATTCAGGAAAGTCGTCCAAACTTAAAACCGGCCTCGTTAAAAACGTACAAAACAAAATTAAAGCGATTAATGGCGACGACGAACGAAAACGAATCAAGTTTAATCGGTTCGTTGGTAAATACAAATGAAACAATGGAAGAATTGGATAAATTAAATCCAAGTGCAAAATCAAATATGTTGTCAGTGATATTGGTACTTATGGATTTTTACAAAGGTAATCCTGCATTGCATAAAAAATTATATGATTTTTACTTGGATAAAAAAATAAACTCCAATAAAAAATATGATCAACAAAGAATGGATCAAAAGAAGAGTGAAAAAGAAGGTGCAAAATGGGTGGATTTAAAACAATTGAAAAAAATGCCTGATTATTGGAAGCGTAGATTTATGAAAGTAAAGAGTGAAACACATGCATTATATTGGTTACTTGCGAGTTTATACATGACGGCCAACTATTGTCCACCTCGTCGCAATATTTTTGCATCAGTTAAATATTATGAAACTCAGCCGTCAAAAGAAAAGGGTAATTATTTTGTAAGAAGTCCACCAAAATTTGTATACCAAGATTATAAAACCTCAAAGAAACATGGTAAAGTTGAAGTAAAAATACCGAAAAACTCACGTATATTAAAAGCAATTGATGAATATAAAAAATACAATAACTCCGCTTATTTATTGCAATATAAATCAACGAAAAACCCATTCACAAGCGATCAAATGACCAAAACATTATATCAAGTATTTAAACCAGTAGGGGAGGGTATTGGTAGTAGTATGTTGCGTAAAATCTATGTAAGTACTAAATACGAAGATCAAGCGGAATTAAAAGAAAGACAAGCATTGGCGAAGAAAATGGGACATAGTGTTAATACACAAATGATATATTATGAAAAGAAGTAAAGATTTAAAAAATCTTTAAAGCAAATATTTTTGACAAAACTTTTTTAAAAAGTTTATTTTATCCCATCCGGATTATATTCAGGGTGATATGCATTATTTTTTTTAACTCTCCAATAGTAAATTTTTGCTCTCATTTGATTTTTTTCTCGTCCGTTTTTGGTTGAGTAATATTTTGCAACTCTTTTTCTGTTTTGTTCAACATTATTAACATAAGAAGCAATTGCTTTCTTAATAAACTCTTTTGAGTAATCAGCGATTTTGATATGTTTAATTTGCATCATTGTATTGTTTTATTTTTTAATAATATAAAATAATCTGTAATCTGTATTGTCTATATAGTATATAGGACGTTGTCTTTAAATGCTTTTTTACCAACATTAATATATTCAAAAAAAATAATAATTTAAAGGGGATTACGATAAATATTCGGCTTGCATATCAAAATCCCAATATGCTTCTTCATAGTCCGCAATTTCTTCTTTGTGCCATTGTGATTTATGAACTCTAATTAAACGGTCAGCATCGCTATTATGGTCTATTAAAACTAAATATTTATATTCATTTGTTTTATAATAGCATACATAACTACTCCAACAATCGTTGTAAAATTTTACATTATTATAAACCTTAACCATTTTGTAATAATAATAAATTTTTAATATATTTTGTTTTCTCAATACTATACTATATCGCGTTGTCTTTAAATGCTTTTTAATAACATTAATATATTTAAGTTAAAATTATTAATTTAAAGGTATTGTTCTTATTTATTGGTACGTACGTTTATTTAAATATTATAAAAGTATATTATATATAATAAAAAATGTTTGCATATAAAGGAGTGTTACATGCAGGTAAATATGTTGGTAAAAAAGCAATATTGGATAATCAAGTAAAATTAACAAAAATTAAATTGGCCCAACAAAAAAACAAAGCACGAATGAATTATTTTCAAATACAAAAATTGGAGAAAACATTAAAACACTTGATTGACGAACAAAACCAGCCATTTTTATTATAATTTAATGATCCAAAGGATCATATTCGTCTTCATCACCATCAACATTTTCTACTACGTTTTCTTCTTCTTCTTCATCATCACTTAATGCATATATGTCAAATCCGGTAATACCCTTTTTATCGCTCAATTCACAATCATCATTCTCAACAACATAATACTTAAATTTTAGCAATTGTTCTTTCGTTAGTTTTGGATTGAAAACATAGTTAAATTGTCCTTGGATATTGATTTTATCAAATAATTTTTTATCGCATTCAAAGAAATTGTACAATTCACCATATATATCATCACTATTCATTTCAAATGTTTTTTTATCTAAATTTTTGGATACATATTCATTTAATGATTTACGAAAATGTTTCATATTTACAATCCAAAAATCAGTTGCATCATTATCAATTTTTTGCATTTCTTTGAGTTTTCTAATGACACTATTGGACAATGGTATAAATGATTTTTCTTTTTCATGAATAAAATGTGTATTATACCATTTATGATATGATGCTTTTGTTTCTCCTTCTTCTTTGTCTTTTTCATATTGTTTATATGATTTCAATGGTGATGAAATAATATGTTGCAAGTATGTGAAAAGTGGTGGGATCGCTTGTTGAGTAATATTAACCTGATAAGACGTTTGTGGTCGTGCAAGTGCAAAATCCATATTATAACCATCACGCAATTCAAATTCGTCTTTCAAATCCATTGCAATATATTGCAAGCATTCTTTGGTTTCTAATATAGTCCCATATCCTTGCGACCAAAATTTACTATTATCCTCATTTTTGATTGCTAAATCCATTGAGGTTTTTTGTAAACAAAATCGGCGATTGGTTGTTGTGATTGCAAATGTACAAAATTTATTCATGAATCCCAGCCATTGGTGTGTATTGGTTTTTACGAACATTTTTTCATTTTTACAATTAACAAGAAAGTTTTCATTGGTAATTTTATTTTTCAATTGATCCAATATTGCCTCCATTGATTTTGGATTATTTTCGTCCAATGAAACAACCGTTGAATATAACAATGGTTCATTGAATTTACCGAATATTTCTTCTCTTGGATTCGCTGATTCAGCAACATTCAATCCACCAATTAATCGTCGCAAAATATTGATGACCATACTTTTACCCGTACCTTCTACACCCTGAAAAATAACAATGCATTTTGTTGGATTTTGTGGATTATATAAAACATTACCCAATATACATTTAACATATGAAACCATGTCATTGTTTTTACCACATAAATGATAAATATATTTATTCCACCATTTCATTGTTTCTTTTTTCAAATCGGTAGTAGATTTTTTTGCGGCCATGTACCAATCACTCTCCCAATCCCAAAAATCGTATCCACGAAAAGTATTGAAAACAAGTGGATCTTTCAGTGTTTTTACTGGGATTGAATCGCTCATTTCATACATTTTTCGGTCTTGATCTGCACACCATTCATCAAAAAATTCAATGTTATGTTTTTCTAATTCACGGACTTCTTTCATTGTTTTTTGGATATATTTACCACGTTTTGATTTATAGAAAAATACTTGTGGGTCTTTACAATAATGATATGTGTCCTCAAAATACTTTTTATATTGTTCATATTTTTCTTGGACTTGTTTTCGTTTATACGATTGCACACAAGGGATCATTTTACTTGGTGAATCATACTCAACCAATTTCATTATCCAATTCCAATTCAATCCATCATAAGTATTATTTGCCCAAGCATCAAATGGTATATCTCCATCAAAACTACCACTTGGATCCCTTTCACTCCATTTTACAAATAATTGTTCAGCAAATTCACGTTCAAATGAATTGATACAAGCAATACCGATTTTATACCAATTATCATAACAATATCGCGATTCTTTCAATAAACACAATAATTCTAAACCATGTTCCAAACTATTGACTTTATATTTACCATCATGTATTTCAGTATATAATTCTTTCTTTTGTTTACTTCGTAAATCACGCATTTTGGTTGATTTACAATGTTTATTTTTATATTGCTGACAATAATTGTAAATGAATTTATATTGAGGTGTATTTTCTTCTAATTGTAAAAATGGGTTCATATCATCCATAAAAGTTCTTTGCGTGATTGCTTTTTTTGCGACTTTGCATATTGTTTTTGTTGGTGGTAAAATACATAATGATGAACACAAAATTTCTAATGTTGCGTCTTTTTTCTTTTGACTATTCATTTCAAATTTGGATTTACCAATATCAGCAATAAGGTCAATTAATTTTTGACATTGTGTAATATCAACTAAATTACCCATATTTCCTTGTGTTGAACTATTGAATAATCCATGTTCGTCTTCATTGATTTCCATCCATTCATCCAATAATTTACGTGTAAAATGATTTTCTTTATCGTACTTGCCGGTTTTTTTATTTTTTTCTTTAAGATCAAAATCTAAATTAATAATATAATCGCCATTTTCTTGGAGCCCCATTCGCATTGTATAAAACCCGGTTGGTTTTACTGATTCATAGAAATCCTTTGATGGTCTTTTGCTCCAATTATCTAATGCTGGTCGCTTCTTCTCGTCGCAGTTCATAACTGCATAATGATTGTCAATGCAATCTTGGATAAAAAAGTTGTTGAATTGCATAATGTTTATTTTTTTTTAATTACTATTAATAAATTATATTTTATTTTTCTCAATATTTAATTATATCGTCTTGCCTTTAAATTAAAATTATTAATATTAATATAATTTTTATACCCTGTATATCATACTTTTATATGGGTTATTAACTAAAACATGCTATTTTATTTATGGTGAGTAAAACCATTTAAAGGCATGAGCCCATAACATAATATTGAGAAAACAAAATATATATTTTACTAAAATAAATTTCATAATATAAAATGAATACTTTTCAAATCAGCAAAGTTTACACAACACATGAAGACCAATTGTATAACGGACGTATTACTATATTGTCCCGAACACGTTGTTTTATTAAATATGTATGGGAGAGTTACAATACTACCGACCTGCAAGAGTATAGAAAAAAAATAAGAATTGATATGGACGGAGAATATATTTTATGTGAACAATGTAATAATTGGATTATACATTCAATGAATAAGGATAATAAAATGATAGAAGAAATGCGCGATTCATGTAAAAGAAGAGAACAATTAATAAATATGGGAGTACTGGTACGTCAATATAATTATACGAAACAACGATCAATTTTAAAAGAACTAAGAAGTAAAAGTAAAGGTTTGGTATGTCAAAAAGTATTAAAAACCTGATATAAACTTTAATACAATATGGTGTGGATTAAAAAAAATATAAAAAAAATGTGTCCACAAAAA
>Ga0181405_1000219_pt1 | contig 19966 bp, 19 predicted proteins | sample 28SPOviralmetaG_FD_130134 | JGI IMG/M metagenome (GOLD analysis project Ga0181405, IMG submission 130134) | Marine viral communities from the oligotrophic San Pedro Time Series (SPOT) site, San Pedro Channel, CA, USA - 28 SPOT_SRF_2011-11-29 | ecosystem: Environmental > Aquatic > Marine > Strait...
TAGATAATTTTGATATCTATCGCCAAAAAATCTATGCCTAGTTTTAGTAACTAACCATCTTCCTAATAATTTTTTATCTGAACCTACCTGTTCAGCAGTTCTAAATATATCTATAAATTTACCCGCTTCTCGCTTTGAATCACCTACCACATTAATAGATAAACATAAATTATAAAATATCAAGTTAGATGACATTTCTGCTTCAGCTATATTAGCTGACTTTTCCACACTAAATGGAGTGCTTATAGTTCTAAATAAATTTTCTTTCTTTTGTTTGTTGAGGGGTAGAAAAGCCTTAGGTTTTCCACCTTCACTTTTAAAAACTTCAACAAAATTTTTCTCCCATAATTTTTTAATGTCTTTAATTCTCTTTTCACGTATATTATGTTCCCCCAAAATCGGATCATAACCAACAGCTTTATAGTTCATAAAAAACTCATTACTAAAATTAAGCATGGGAGTTGTAAAGTTAGTTTGCGGAAGTTGCGTTAAGTAGGGATTAACATCTGCATCAGGCGGTGGGTTATTTTTATTCGATGATACTTCATCCACTAAATCATTAGCAGCAAATCCTTCCATTATATTTTCTTTGTTCTTTTCAAAAATCTTAGATAGAGTTTTTAATGTATATTTTCTACTTTTCCTATCAAATTTTAAAAAGGATCTTACTTGTAGCCCCTTTTCCTTTTTATAATTTATTTGTAGAAGATATTTTAATAAGTCAGTATATCTAAAAGAATCAGGTGGTATAATATGCTCCGGAAATATATCAATTACATTATCACCTGGCTCAAAATTTTCTTCATCTACTATATCCTCATCAATAATCTCCTTTAAAATCGATTTTATTATATCACCAACCGGTCCTCTATATCTCTTACCGTAAGGTATTTTTTCATTTAATTTAAAATAATTTGAATCTAAAAGTGTATAGGCTTTATAGTTACCAGCTCTATCTATTTTAGCTACACTATTATGCTCTTTATCTAAAACAAAATTATATTCCAATTTAGAATCTTCTTCTCCATCTTCAGGTTTTAAGGAAAAGGTAAATTGATCTCTACCATCCCCTCTGGTTAATAAAGAATTATCTATAAAATCATATGGATTATTAATAGCAATTAAACCATCTGTAAAGGGCTCTAAAAGATTTTCACTCAAGTCAAGATATTTGATAGCTGATTTAGTAAAATCAGACTTAACTTCACCTTTATCGTCTTTAAGTTGAAACTCACATTCATAAGGTGCTCCATTTATTGGAAATATCTCAGCCATTAAAAGTGTTGGTTGTCGAATACAGTTGTGTTAGTTATTTCAGAGTAAATTAAACTTCTAAATTCCGGTAGTATGTATTGTAATTGTTGACCACCTTCTACGAAAAATTGCGTTTTAAGAATTTTAGGATTTAAAAGATATATCATCCACCAGCTCTTTATATCACCATACAACCTAAACGATGTTGTAGTTAAAGGCTCTTTAGATTTAGCAGTATATAAGCCTAAAATACTATCATTTATATTTACAGGGAATACTATTTTGTTTAAAATATTATAAAAGTAAAACTGCTTATCTTCAACTGAAGCAGTATGCACTTTAAAAATTCTTTCATAATCAACAATATCTAAATCAGATAATGCTGATACATCATCTTGATATTTTCCTAATTTTCCAGTAATCGATTTCATATTTTATAAATTTGTTTTAATTATCTAAAAAACCTTCCAATCGCGCCGAAAACATCTCCCCCGCGATCAAGAAGGTCGCCACCAAAATCTTTTACACCGGAAATAAAGTTACCAGATGAATCGTATTTAGCACCGGCAGCATTGGTTTGAAAGGCTTCATCTAGAAAGTTAGATACTTCAACTGTAAGCGATTTAAATGACATACTACAAAAATAAGCTTCTGGTACAATGCTTCCACCTACCATTCTTCGTTGACCAACCATGCTAAAACTTAAATTATTACAAAAGGCCCATCTTATATACCTTAACCCCTTTACATTTACCCTATAAATATGAGGGAAGGTCATCGTTATAGCGTCTTTTCTTTCTGGTCTATTAAGTTTAGTAAATTCTTTTATAAACGCCAGGTTGTCGGAGACGGATTGACTATCTATAGTATTTAGCAAAGGAAATGAAAATTTTACTGGTTCGTCATTATTATCAAATTGGTAAAATTTTGGCGATTCAATATAGGTTCCAGCAGTAATATCGCCCTCCTTCTTATTACCATCATTGATGGAGCTGAAGAGTTCTTTTATTTTTCCAACGCCACCAACTAGTTCATCACCTAAATCCTTTGCAATGTCACCTAATGATGTTGTTCCCCTATCAGTTACTTTTGATAAAGTATCACTAAACTCGTTACTAAAATTTCTAAAATCATTATCGAAATAAGGAAATTTATAAGTCTCTTTCACACCGTCTACTTTGTATAAATTATTGTAGAATTGTTTGACATCGCCCTTTACTACAGATGTAAAGCCTTTAATTGCTTGTGTTATTTGTGTTGCTCGTAATGCGTAGGGCGTAACTCTTACCGTTGGAGTCTCCGCTCTTAGTTTCGAATTTTTCGGTACAGTGGTCCAAGCTCCTTTTGCAACTATATCCTTCATAACACTTATATTTATATCTATGGAGTAGGTACGTTTAGACTATAGGGTGATAAAGAATAATCTACTCTAGCATCTAAAACAGTTTCATTACTACTTCCACTACCCCCTGATGAGCTACTAGGAAGAGGTACTACCGCATTGTTACCAACTTTTATATTTTTTACAGCTTCTACTGTTTTACCTGTATTAGTAGACGTTGCACTACTAAATGAAATTATTGTATCTAATTGACTTTTTAAGATTTTTACAACATTTGTTAACGCTTCTAAAGAATTATTTTTAGGGGTTGAAATTTCATCTCCGCTCATTTTTTTCGGTTTAAAGGATACCTGATTATTTTCACCAGAGGTAGATTTAAAACCTGCTCCAGCATTTACACCAGACGTATTACGAGTAGTAGTCTTTGTAGTATTATCTAGATTAAATCCAAATAATTTAGCAATCATAGCAGATTTGTTCATTCGTCCAAATAGTTTAACTGATTCTGTTTGCGCTGCAACTAATTTATAAATTGCAGCTGTAAGACTGTGAATACGGTCAAAAACTCCGTCAGAAATTTTAATCTCATCAAGCTCGACGTTTTTTAGATCTTTAATAGAATCACCAAGCTTGTTTATATCGCCAGCAACGAGGCCTAGTTTTGTTAATTTTTCGATTGGACTATCACCTCCGAATAATTTACTAAGACCCTCAAATACGCTAGATAATATATTACCGCCTGCTAAAAACATAAATCCATAAGCTAAACTCTTAATAGCATAACCTATTTCTCCTATATTATCAACATCAACACCATCTAAGTAATTAATAAACTTTTCGAACCCAGCGATTACACTATCAAACGATTCACCAAGTAAATTAATATCACCGGCTACGGCGCCGAGTTGTATTAATTTTTCAATAGGACTATCGGCACCAAATAATCCACCTATACCATCCGCAATATTAGCACCTAAATTACCGGCGGACATTCCAGCCATCCCAAGTCCAATCGCCCCGAGTCCTGCTCCAATGCCAGCCAGATTGCCACCATCCATTTCAGTTAATTGCTTTAAAATTTTATTAAACTCACGCATGGGTGTAGCTGTAGATTTTATTACTTTAGCTATACCATTAAATACCTTAGTAAATATACCTCCGAATGAGTCCATTACTTTACTAGTCGCTTCTATAGCTGGCGCCATTTTACCGACGGCTTCACCGAAAAGTCCCATTGCGTATGCGAGAGGTATAAGTGCAACTCCCAACGCAAGTATAGCCAAAGCTCCCAGAAATATAAAAGGGGTTGCAATCCCCAACAGCGTACCTATTACACCAAGACCTAAGAGAGTAACTAGCGCTTTACCTATTGTACCCCATTCTAAATCCTGAAATCCGTGCAGTGCACCCTTTGATACACCAGGAATTCCAGCTAAAATAGCTAACGCTGCGCCACCAGCGAGTAGTCCTAAGGCTCCTATTCCCATCAGTTTACCTGCTATACCAATACCTATGAGAATTACCGCCCCTTTAGCGACACTGCTCCATGCTATATCCTGAAATCCGTGCAGTGCACCCTTTGTTAATCCTGGAATTCCAGCTAAAATAGCTAACGCTGCGGCACCGGCGATTAATCCGAAGGAGCCTTCTTTCATTTTATCACCTGTATAGGCGATCCCAGCCAGAATTATTAATGCCTTAGCTATATCGCCGAAATTTATTTTAGACATGTTTTGAAGCACGCCTGGTATTGGACCTACACCTACAAGCAAAGCTAGTGCTGCAGCAGCTGCCAGGATTCCCGCCGCAGCTCCTTTTGCTCCTTTAAAGAAGCCCATTAACCCCCCACCTGCTTTTTTCTCTTTATCCTTACCGTCTTTTGTTATTCCAAGGGCTGCACCAGCTGGTGTCTCCTTTTCAGATAACTTTGTTTTTAAAGCTTTATCAGGTTCTTGTTTTCTTTCTTTTCTAATGAAAACATTAGCAAAAATCTCAGCGACGCTTTGTGTCCTCTTCCTTTCGTTTGGGGATAAGGTTCCCTTTACGTCTTTTTTTCTATTGAAAGTCGATGCATCAGATGCTATAACACTTGGCGGCACCTTTCCAGAATCAGAATCCCCGCTTCCTGAATCTATGTTATTTCCTAATAACCCTAATAACTTACTAAGAATATCTCCTTCCATTTAATATATTTAATTGACAATGTCAAAAAAGGTCGGATCTATAGCTATAGTTTTTTCTTCAAAGGTGAGTACTTCGTTTCCGTAGGATGTAATAGCTTTAAAAAAGGTAGAGAGCTGTTTATATACCGCTAGCGGGAGATTTTCAACTACACTAACTCTTTCTGCTACTTTAAGATCGTCAAATAAAACTACTTCTTCTCCTACACCTACTGATTCGATATACTTTATTAATTCATACAAATAAATAACTCCAAAAGCTTCATCTACTTTTTCATCATCTTTATTTTTTCCTAATTCTATTAAGCATCTATTAATAATAGCATTTTCCTCTTTAAGAGTAGGTACCTTTAGTTTAAGCGTAACTTTACCCTCTGTAACTTCTTCTTCTACTTTAAAATCTTTTTTAACTTCATCAATTCTACTAATATAGTCATCAATATCGCATGTATCTTCTCCAATCTTAACCTTACTTCCTAGCGACTGTCTTCTTAAATATAAAGCTATCTTTGATCTATCAACGGTATATATTTCTTCTGTATCAGCGTTATCTAAAATAATATTATTTAAAACTTTGTTAAACGATATTGCACCTTTTAACCCTGTTACTGCTGTACTAAGTAAATCTTTTTGCTGTTTTAGAGTTAATACTTTTAAATCAACCTTACCTGTTATAGTTTTTAATTTTATATTTTCTTCTACTGACTTTAACTTATCGAGAAGATTATTAGAGATTTGTGACATAAGAGTATTTATTACTAATTTTTATTATTCAACTTCGCTTGCCTATCCTCTGACTCTTTAACATAGAGATCCATATAGTCTTTTATATCTAAGAATGTGCATTGTTGTAGGAATCCAACATCATTTATTCGTTCACTTAAAATAAAAACATAATCTCTATATATTTTTTCATCTATAGGTATTAGTATACCTGTTAAAAAGTCAATTATTTGTTCGTTAGTTAAATCTATACTAGAGATCTTACCTTTAATTAAAAACTCTATCTTAAGCTTTTTAATATGTTGTTTATAAAAACTATTAATCTCCGTTTTTACAGTCGCTGGAATATAATTAAAAATTAAATTTTGATTTTCTATATTCAACTCGCTATAATCTATAGTCTCACCATCTAAAGTTATTGACTCTATAAAACTATCCTCATGTAAGGTGGTATATGAAAAATCTTTAGGATAATTAAGAGTTATACTATTATCTTCAAACGTTATTATCCTCTTAATATCCTCTATTTCTTGAATTTCATCTTGTAACAAAATTATATCAAAATTAAAGTCCCTTGACTCTATAATATTACCAATGCATAAGTCTCTTAGATGCAAAAGGCAGTAAAATTTTTCAATTATATTTAAATTTGGAGTAATAAAGAGATTATTAAAATAACTTATTACTGCTTCTTTATTATTCTGTATACCATGAAGCTCTTTACAGTTCTCAAATGTATATTTTTTAAGAAGAACTGATTTAGAATTAGGTAGAACTAACCCCAACATACATTAATTACTTGTTTTTATAATTATTACAAGCGAAAGTAATAGATTTTTCAATAAATTCTCCATCATTGTAATTTAAATTATACCCTTCGACCGCGGTAGGAAAAGCTTTTTCGAATACATATTTTTTACGTGCTGTACCATCGTTATTAAATTGCTGCACTGTAATATCACATTTTAAATTAAAATTTGTTAATCCGTCAATACCTAGCGCTATAAGCCACGGTCTAAAGAAAAAGTGCTCTAAATCACTACCAGTTTCTAAAATATTTAAACTAAAAGATCTAGATAGGAAGTCTGTTCTTTGAACTAATCCATATCCAGGTAAGAATCCCCCGCGGTTATCAACTCCAATAGGTGTAAACTCACTAGATTCTTGTGGTAAATTTACCGACCTCGCAACTAATAAAGCACCGTCGCTTGTTAATCTATCCGGAAAAACAGAAGCGTCCCACTTTTCACCAGCTTTACTAAGTGCAGAATTAATAGCACCTGTAACATTTCCAGCATCTAAACTAACCTTCCAAAGAAAGGGATGCGATACAAAAAAGTTAGGATCGTTGCTAAACGCATCTAGAAAGGTTTTAGCTTCTTCGGCCATATAATATATTTATGGTCAAATTTTGCTAGCCTTAACTAAAGTTTCTGTAGTAATGATATGAAAAGGTAACAGTTGTACTTAAGATCTCACCGGTTCCATCAGCTATATTGTAATCTATTGCATTAATATCTCTAATAGATGCACCTACTAGTTGTATGGTTTCAACATCTTGCAAATCTTTATCTATAACCTTTAATGTAATAACAGATTCGTCCCCTGGCATGCCATATTGACCTGTAGAAGTTTCGTTGTCAAAAACAGCGCGTGAAGCTTGCTCAAACTTAGTTCTTAATTCACTTTGTTCGTCATGAAAGAACGTAATAGAATAAGCCTCAGACCCTGGGTAAGAAGACTTACCAGGAACATTAAATGCCTGACCGTAGTAGTTTACCACTTTATTTTCAATATTTCTACCAGGTAGCGAAGCAGATTTAGCATAAACTAAATCCGTATCACCATTGAAGGATACACCTTCGATGATAATATCTGTAACTCTGAATAAAAAGTCCCTTGAAAATTGCTTTTCTCCGGCGCGGGCGAAGAAGTCTTGAATTGTAGTTGCCATAATATTATTTAATTGTTATTTTGTATTAACCGATGATTTCTTCGAAGTTTGCGTCAGTTCTTGTCGCGTAGAAGTTAACTAAGATAAACTCAGCAGTTCTAACCGGCTTAATGTAGATATCTACTACTAATTCATTTGCGTCGATAACCTCTGGTGTGTTATTTCTCTCATCGCAAACAATTAAGTAATCGTAAATACCTTCATTGTTCTTAGCTCTTTCGAATAGTGGGGTTAAAGTGTTAACAAGTCTCTGTCTAGTAAACTCTGAATTTTGTTCAAATACAAAGAATCTTGAAGCTTTCTTAGTAGGTCTTTCTAGTGCTAAGAACAACCTCCTAACGTTAATTCTATCAAATGCACTTGGCTTCTTACTAAGAGTCTTTTGACCGAATATAACTTGTCCTTGAGCAGGGAAGTTTGCTACAGGGTTAATGTTAGCCTTGTAAAGTTCATCTCTTTGCTTCTGGTTAGGATTAATTGCTAGATCATTAGCGAATTGAACTAACCCTCTAGTAAATCCAGCAGGAGCAAACCATGGGAAGGTTTCAGCATCTGTCCTAGCCATAGCTGCGGCACCAAATCCTGAGAACGGAACGTAAACTTGTCTACCTGAATAGCTATCATAAATTAACGGCCATTGCGCATATACCGCTGCATATGAAGTATTTTCATTCTCAAACTGGTGACGAATCGGCCAGTAAACATCCTTTTGGAAGTTTCTATCTTTAAAATCAAGAACTTTTGTCTTTTCACCTGTAACAAGAATATGACGTAAAACATCTGCTACGAAGATACAATCACCTCTTCCACCTCCTAAGTATGGTGGTGAGCAGAACTGTTCAAACTTATTAAAGATTGAAGAATAGTCGTTTCTTAACTCAGCAGCAGTACCGCTTATATTATTACTAGTACGTAATCCATTAACTGCTGCAGTTAGGTTTGCATTAGAATTATACTCATCATAGTATGCTGTCTGAGCAGCGGAAGCTGCTGCATAAACAGTACCTAAACCTCCTTCTACAACAACGTCAATATCATATATTTCATCGTTACTTATTCCTTCTAATGCTCTATCTAATTTAGCAGGTACATCACCTATGACCTTCTCTGTAATTTGATTATCAACAAAAGAACCAGCAGCATAAAGATTTTCTGCTTTACCTAACTGCGTGTTAAGCTCTGTAAATTTACCTGGATCAATTCCAGATGTATTAACATCAATACTCTCTAACTGCGTAGTGTTAACTCTCAACTTCTTAATAGGCTTACCATCAACTAAAGCATCTGTACCTCTAAAGTAATTTGAAATGTATGGATTAACTAATAATTCAACGTTTCTTGATATGGAATCTTGTGTTTCAAGGAAGAATGGATTACTAGGTCCTCCGGTAGGATTAAGTTGTTGTCTTTGATAGTTAGCAGATCCTACTATACCCTCTTCTGCAACATAATCCAGCTTAAATGCTTCATTAGCGAAAATCGATTTACGGAGTTTAAATACTCCAATGTTTAGAACATCGTCATCTTCTCTTCCATCAATGTTATAATCTGTAAGATTTTCCATTACTTCAGATATAGTATTGGCAGCACCATTAGGAGTTGCAGATAAACTAAACTGTAATACACCACGTGGTATTGTTGCGTAGCTACTTGTTGCAGCAGTAGATGTATCAACTGTCTTTATATCTCTAATAGAATCAAAATTAGATTCAGGGTTAATGTTAGTATTATCAGCAATACCTAAGTAGTATCCTTCAAACTGGCTATTAATAGTTGTTTGAGCCTTATTAAGTACAACTAAACCAGCTCCGCCAATATCACTTACACTTCCGAAAGCATCTTTTGCACTTGCAGTCTCCGACCAAGTATAGGCAGAACCTTCTAAAGCACCAAGATATTGATCTTGGGTTAGTTCTAAGTGAGTTGGCTCTCCTAGTACATACGTACCGGAGAGTACATCTAAGTTTGTAGAAACAACTTGATTAGATTCTGCAACGAACGTAAATGATTCAGTAACATCATCAATATAAGGGGCTACAACTCCTGCTTTAGAGGATGCAGAGCCAGTTGCTGTAACAAAACCATTTAATGGTATGTCAACTGTACCAGTTCCGGGGGTAAGAGTGCCTAAACCTGTACCAGTACCAGATAATCCGATTTGGGTAGCTACAGCTGCTGCTACTACAGATTTTGTTGAATTAATTGCAGCAATTGGTACTATTACATCAGGAACACTCGCTCCGTAAATAGCTGTACCTTGTGCAGCGATATCAAATCCTACAGAACTAAGTGTTCCGTTACCACTTCTAAAAGTAAATGAAGTCCCTGAAAGAGCAGGTCCTGTTTGCTCTTTTGCTGTATAATTAAGTGTTAAATCATACGCACTTAACTGGCCACCACCGTTTGGATTGGTAACTGTTCTTACTGGATATACCAAAGCAGAGTACTTAGCTCCAAAACCATCACCGGAACCATCACCGTAAGGTAGTCTGGAAGCGTAAATGTTACCAGGAGAATTAAGTAATTCACTTATAGAGTAATAAAAATATCTTTCTGCTGAATTAGTAGGAGTACCAAAAACTTGATCTAATTCCTGCTTAGTCGTAATTCTTAAGACTTCATCCAAAGGTCCTTGCTGAGCAAATCCTGTAATATAAAAATTTGTACCTATATTCTGTGGTGCGATAAGAGATAAATCCGATTCTCTTATTTCAACACCTGGTGAGGTGATAGTTCTTTGAGCCATAAAATTATTTATTTAAATTAGGCCCAAAAAACTCAAAAATCTACTATTTCAGTGTGAAGTTGTGAATAAACAAAGGTAAATCCGGAGACTAACTCATCAGAGTTTTGATAATCATAATCTATTGCGTTTATCGAAGTAGGAAAAGCTTTAGTATATGTAAACTTTATCCTATCATTATTAAATTCATCTTTACCTTTTATAGTTAAATTAGTTTGATAGTCAGTAAAGTTTTCATCAACATTTATTTCTCTAGCATTATATTTACCTTCTCTTTGATCATGTAGTAGATTTAGCCAATTATATATAGCCCAGTAGTTTTTATACTCGTTATCTATTTTAAACTTTACACTAACAGGAGGATAAGAGTTTTTTGAATGTGATGAGAGATATAAAGTATTACCAGCGTATCTATTCTCTATAGCAGGAACAGTTATTTCTGGTACAGCACTACCATATATTGAAAATTGTACTGATTCTGGTACTATTGACTTATTATCGTGATTAGATTTTTTACTGAATTGTTTTAAGATAGGAGGTACATCAAAAATTAAAAGAAACTTATCAGCTCTTGACTTGTTAAGTATAGATTGCTGCATCGTGTTGCTGGCCATGAATATATTTATTACTGCAACGGAGTAAACCCGTTCATTTCTAGCTCAGCCATATCATCCTCTGCTTGATTATCACCCATACCAAATACTACTGGGGGAAGCATATTATTAGACCCTACTACTTCATTATCAGAATATATAGAAGTTGCGTCTTCGAAGTATTGTATACCAAAATCCATTGGTTCTAATACTAATGGTTTACCCATATCATCAAATTCTATAATTTCAAAAAACCGTTCCGTAATTTCCTTTTCTAAGATAAACAAAGAATATAACGTAGCCATTACCTTATCATCATGATAACCTTGTCTCGCTTTCCAGGTACCATTTGGATATCTAACAAAAGATTTTAGTTCTTTAAGTGTTTCCTCTTCTCGAATAGTAACAGAACGCGCTTCGTTAATATAATAACGCATATTAAGAACACCTTTATATTTAGTATTTGTATGTGCTACCATACCTTGCATTACCTTCCTTCTATGAGCGGCAGCATTTCCATATGATACTAGTTTTTCGTACCCGTAATCATTTGCTAGTCTATCTACAACTTGAGCACCAGGACCGTTTCTTTCAATTAAAGCGAGTGGTGAACCGTAGTTACGTAATATTGAGTATACTTTATTAGTATACTCCGCTGGGGGTATCTTATTATTAGTATAGCAAGCTACTTGTCTAATATCTCTTAAATCAGTTATATCAAATATTTGAATTACGGAAGAATCAACGCCTACACCTTCTGCTGTATCCACCCCTGCAGCATATACTCTTGAGGGATCCGCTTCTTCCCAAATTTTATAATGACCTTCATCTAAAACTATTTTTGGTTCGCAAACCTGCGTCTGCATCATTTCAAATAACTCATCATCAATAGAAGATTCACCTGAATTTATAAACTGACAACAAAATTCTTGAAGCCAAGCATCGTGCGAGCCAATAGCTTGTCTAGTATTATTTGCCCATATCTCATCTCTACCTGGTACCTCATCCCATAAAATTCTATCATATGCCCATCCATTTTCACCAGTCTCAGCCCCGGTGTATAACTTATAAAATAAGTTATCAGTACCATTAGCAGTTGAACAAACAAACACTTTAGACTTTTTAGAAGATGTAATAACAGGGAAGACTGACTTCCAAAACTCTTCTACTAAGTGAGGTTCAATAAAAGCCATCTCATCAATAACTAGACAGTTAACGGATTGACCACGAGCTGCTGTACCGGTTGTAGTTGTAATACCAATACGTGATCCATTCTCTAACGTCATAGATGTCTTAGCATATTCCTTAACTGGAGATTTTAACCAGTTGGGTAGTTCCTCATAAGCCATTCTAATACGTTGGAAGATTTCTATTGCTGTCGCCTCTTTGTTAGCTACTAATAATATTCTTTGATCACTATTAAAGATAGCCTGCCAGAGGATATAGATAGTCATCATAGTCGATTTACCTATCTGACGAGAAGCTAATTGAATAAAGAATCTATTATCTCTCATCTTTCTAAGAGCTCTTTTTTGCGCCTTATATAACTCGATCTTTTCACGACCTCGATCTAGATTAACAATATAAAAGAAGTTTTCAGCAAAATAGAGAATATTTTTATGTGCTTTAGTAAGCGATTTTACCTGTTCTTTTGTATACTCACCCTTCCAATTAACGTTAGGTAAGTTTTTATTACCCATATAGTACATATTATCTTGCTGAGGCATGTAAAATATTTATCAGGAGTATAAATAATTGTATGGCTAAAAAGAATGATTTCGCTAATTTAGGGGAAATGTATAACGAAATACTTAATAAAGTAGTAGTAACTGAAGAAGTAGCAGCGGGAGAAATCGGATCCGCTGATTTACAGGACGGTGGTCCGACTGAAAGAGGAGGATTTAAAGAGTCAGAAGTTGATGTAAAGAAGCTTAAAAAAGGTGAGAATAAGTATAACGTAAGAGGTTATTCTTATGGTGGTGAAGATGATCCTGGAATAGAAACTGATGGTCCATTACCTACTGGTAAGGGAAATGCTTATTCTGGAATCGTTGGTGAGGAAGACGAAGAAGACGGTGGGGGAGTAAAAAATAAGAAAAAGGCAGATCTTGATAAAAATAACAAACTTTCAAAGTATGAGATAAAAAGAGCAAAAGCTATTGAGAAAGCTATGGAAGAGAAAAAAGGTAAAGAAAAAGAAGAAAATTCAGAAGAAACAGAGAAAATTGTGCAAGACAGCCTAAATAATTTTATGGCGACTAAATCAGTATTTGATAAACTTTACGATAAGGTAATGGTTAATGAAAATTTTCCTATTGCAGATGAAGCTGCAGAGGATGATCTTGATGCACTTGGATTAGCAGATGCTGAAACAGATGCAGAAGTTGATGGTGAAATTACCCTTACATTAGACAAAGATATGGCAAAAGCTCTTCATGATCTTCTTCAAGCTGCAATTGGTAGTGATGATGTTGAAGGTGAAGACGATGACGCGATGGGAGAACCAGAAGATATGGAGTATGAAGAGTATGAAGAAGATGAAGAGGGTACACCCACTGCACTTAATACTCACTATAATGACGGAAAGAACAACAAAGTAGGTAACTTAAAGCCTCGAGGAGCTGCTGCTGCAAAAGGTGGTTCTGGAAAAGTTGATCCTGGTTCAGCAATGAACACTCATTACAATGACGGAAAGAACAATAAAGTCGGTAATCTTAAGCCAGGTCATAGCGCTTTTGAATAAAAATTAACAAAGCTTAACAATAAAATAAAGCCTGGAGGTGCGCCTCCGGGCTTTTTTTAATAAATATATTTATGAAAAGCTTTAAAAAATTTTTTGAATATTATCAAGGAGAAAAGCTTTTAAAGTTTAAAGTTGGTAATAAGGATCCTAACAGAGTTGGTTTGAATAAAAAGCACCTTACAACTCAAAATAAAGATTATAAGCATAAAAATCACCATGTAGATAATCTATTAAAAGGAGCAGCATCGCAAATAAAACTTATGGGGGTACCTCTTCAACATCTTCTTAAAGATTATGAAGTAGATTTTACACCTGGACAAACAAAAACACTAGGAAATTCAAAAATAGAGTGTAAAATGTATAGTGATGACGAAGGTAATAGTTGCGGCTTAATAACCAGAAAATAATATGTCTATATGTAATGAAAATAGGTTAAATTGCACACCAGCAGAGGTTTTAGCTGCTACTGCTATTCCTGCTTGTGGTAAATTTGTTAATCCTTCTAAATTACAAGCAGAGCAATTAGTTTTTGACCAGGCGTTTAATGATCTTATTAATAATCACGGACTTCCTGTAGATTATTATATAAACACATTTAACTTATCATCAGCAGATCTTCTTTATGGTGAAGATACAACAAAAGAGTTTCAAGGTCCGTTATCAGGAATTCAAATGTATATTGAATTAGATGATAGCGCTATAAATCTATCAAAATTTGGATTTGATGCTGGTGATGAATTTACAGCTTATGTACATATAGATACGTTTTCAACTGCCGCTTCTGCTTATTTTGATTATTCTTCTGTAGGTCAATCTATTGAACCTAAAGCTGGTGATATAATAGATTTAACTGTGTTAGGGTGTGATAGACCTAATGGTAGAGGGTCTGTTCTTTATGAGATTACCGAAAGAATGGATCAAGATGTAACAGCTCTTAATCCAATACTTGGACATTATGTATATAGATTAAGAGGTAAGCGTTATGACTTCTCATTTGAAAATGGCTTATCTTCAGAAAAGGTAAATGAGCAAATTTTTGATAATTCATTTAGTGGTACTCTTTCAACTACATTAGTAGATCAACTTACTTCAGATGGAAAAACATATCCAACAAAAGAAGATCCATATGATATTGATGATGTATCTAAAGATGATGTTTTTGATATGAGTGCTAATAATACCGATATATACGGTGATTATTATTAACAAGTAGATAAATATGTATAATGGCTGACTCTTCAACAACCCCCGGGCAAAATAGATCTTACGTAACAAACGACGGGAGAGCTTCTACTTTTGGAAGAAGCTTAGTTCAATATATTCAGAATAGACTTCCATATGCTGGTGCTACAGAGGATGATTCTTTGAATCCTAAGTATAAAATATTTAAGCAAACAGGAATGAGAAGAGCAGATGCTCTTGTAAAGACATCAGTCTCTTCTTCTAATCCTTATAACTCTACTCCTATAGGTGATTTTGGAAAAGATACCTCTTTCGGAGATGTAATGTACGCTAACTTAGCCCCAGATAAGCCAGGTAGATTACGCGATTATAAAATAATGGCAGCTTATTCTGAAGTAGCAGATGCGTTAGATGAGATATGCGATGAAATTATAAATGTAGATGATAATGGTGATGTTGCTAAATTATTGTATGATAATATAGATCTTTCTATAGATGAAAAAAGTGAGATAGAAAAAGAGTTTAGTAAATTTGTAGATTACTTTGATCTTAAAAATAAAGGATGGACGTTCTTTAGACAGCTATTAGTAGAAGGTGAAGTATACTTTGAATTAATAGTACATGAAAATTATACTAACGAAGGTATTTTAGGTGCGATAAATATACCAGCAGAAATAATCGATCCTGTTTATAATAATATTCAAAATATGCTTGTAAAAGGTTTTGTATATAAAAAGCCTGTCTTTAGTGTAACAGATCCTTCAAAAGTTGAAAAAACGGAAATGATTCCTATGGAAGAGAATCAGATTGTGTATATAAATTCTGGCGTTTTTAATGAAACAAAAAACTACACAATACCTTTCTTAGAAAATGCTAGGAGACCTTATCGTCAACTCTCTCTTATTGAAGATGCTATAGTAATTTATAGATTGGTTAGAGCACCGGAACGCTTAGTATTTAACGTTGATGTTGGTAATATGGCACCTCCGAAAGCAGAGGCATATCTACGAAAGCTTATTCAAAACTATTGGTCTAGAAAAACCTTTGATATTGATCAAACAAATGTAGTTAATAAGTTTAATCCGCAATCAATGCTAGACGCGTTCTGGTTTGCAAAGCGACAAGGATCGGAAGGTACATCAGTAACCCAGCTTCCTGGAGGTGCTAATTTAGGTGAATTAGCCGATCTAATGTATTTCATCAAAAAACTTTATAGGTCGCTTAAAGTTCCTTCTTCTAGATTAGATCCAGCAGATCAAGCTTCAGCTGATGGTTCTACAATGTTGAGAGAAGAGCTTAAGTTTGCTAAGTTTGTTGTAAGACAGCAGCAAAGATTCGCTGCTGGTATTAAGAGGGGATTCTTTACCCATCTTAAAATGAAAGGCTTTATAGATAAGTATGATATAGCTGAAAATAACTTAGAAGTTGTTTTCAATGTACCTACTAACTTCTACGAGTTAAGAGAAAATCAAAAGCTAGAGCTTAAAGCTGCTAACTATAATAATTTAGCTGGAAACGAATTTGTTTCAGCAACCTATGCGCAGAAGAAATATCTTGGATGGAAAGATAAAGATATTCTTGCTAACAGAGAGTTCTTAAGAAAAGATATGGAGCTTCAATGGGAGTTATCTCAAATTCAAAATGCTGGACCGTCATGGAAAGAGGCAGCTGCAGCAGAAAGTATTACAGGCGCTGAACCAGGTGCCGGTGGCGAAGGTGGTGGAGTCGCTGCAGGTGATGTAGGCGCAGCAGGAGAAATTCCAGATTTTGGAGGAGGTGAAGCTGCTGAAGGTGATACTGATACTGCAGGTGGAGAAGAAGTCGCGGCTGACGTGCCGGAGCCAACTGAATAAAAAATCGCTGCTAACAAGATTGTTAAACTAAATATGTTTAGTGATACCTAATATTCCAAAATTCGGTAAAGTTCTAGATATTTTTGCAGGTTCTACTGGTGATCCAGACGCGTCAGCTTACATTGCCTTGCTTGAAGGTGATGGAGTAAGCGTTTCAGAAGCACAAAAGACTGCAATAGAAGCGTTTTACACTACCGGTAAAGAGGAAGGGTGGTATTCAGGCCTAGTGCGAGTATATCTTCCGATCTGGGAAGCAGCTGCACCTAACGCTCGGTGCCTCGTTAGCGGAACTAGCGGAACATTTGAAGGTTCATTTACTCATGCCGCAGGATATGCTTTCCCAACTTCTGCATCTAGCGCCAATCGTTTCGACACACACTACAAACTTCTTGACTCGCTTACAACGGAGGATGCTTGTCTAATGGGTCTTGCTTATGACGATGTAGCACCGCACGATAGAGGTATTAATAACGGCAATAAAACCATCATTGGTTCTGGCTCAATAACAGCAAACAGTGTACGAATAAATACAGCGAGTAGTGCACTAAAACCAAAAGCTGTTTGGTTAGGTGCTGTTGCCAACGATCCTTTTGCTCTACCCACATTTGGCTCACATGGAGTAATGCTCTCTAATAGAAAGGGGGGAACAACAACCCTTTCCAGACGAACCGGATCGACATTCGACGAGGATTCAAATACAGCCACTTTAACTGGAACTTATAATAACAATTTTCCCATCACTGGATACGGTTCGGCCGCGGGCTCAACTGGGGCAGGTAGTCAACCTACAGATTCAAAAGCAGGAGCATTAGGAATTAGTTCAGGATTTGATGCTACAGAACGCGCTGATTACACAGATGCAATAAAAACTCTTTGGGAAACTTGCACAGGAATAACTTTATGATTGGATTTATTACAGATACCCAAACCGCAGATACCGTTATCGATAGTATTCGTCAAGCTCAAACGAGTCGTGGACAACATTATTATTGGACACCAGGAGCAGCACCAATCTTTACCGGAGACAATGCTGGTAAAATGTTTATTCCCGCTAGTGACGATGACCTTAACACACCATTACGTAAGGGACTAACACCAAAAGATTTTCCTGAATATAATCAACTGGTTGAACTTCTCGGCGGATTAAATGCTAGAGTGGATATTGATCCTGAAATTTTAATTGATCCAAATGCTCCGGTTGATCCGGATGTTTAAAAATAGATTTATTATTTTTGAGCGCTATTAACGTGACGGATTATTACTGTAAAATTGTGTTCTGTAATAGATAGTACCAGCTGAAGCAGCAATAGCAGATACCTGAGCAACATTAGTAAGCCCTCGCAGAGTAATACTCTCCCCTGTACCAATTAATAGACCGTTAAGTGTATCGCTAAACCCATTATCAAAAAGACTGAGATTGCCTGTTGTTTTATTGATAATTGTAACTTCTGAACAAACCATACCACCTGTAAGTACTGGAGAAGATGTATTTGTAAATCCCGGAACATTAGCACCTGTAAGCATAGTCAGAGAAGTAGCTATATGTTGATTAAATGATCTACATATATTGGTGTTAATATATTCAGTACCGACTGCATTATTAGGGTTATAAGCCATATCAATATTTAATATAATTTGAGAATTTTTTTCTTCTATCTTTTTTATTTTTATTGAATAAATAAATGTATGTCCCTAGCGTGTGAAATAACTCCTCTTTCTGCTTTTTTATCAACTAATCTTAATAATAAGATAGAAACTTATGATAGGTTAGGGGATAGAATTAAAAGATCATTAGGATTTCCGCTTGTTTCACTTGAAATTCATACAGATCAATTAAGAGAGAATATACAGATTGCTGTTGAGTATTTTACTAAATACGCGGGATATACTAGAGAGTATATAATATTTGATTCTAATTTATACGAAACAAATAAAGGAATTCGTTTAGATTTACTATATACATTAGCTAATACTGATTTAGATACTAATGCTAAAAAAGTAGCTGGTACTAATCCTCTTGGACCTGGACCTGAATTTTACGCTGAAACACCTGAAACTATCTTTACAGTAACTTCGCCTATACTATCAGCATCATTTGCATCATCACCTACACTATCTTCTACTTTTAGTAATGGTATAGATCAGTTCGAATTATTTGATAAGTCGCTTTATAGTACTGTTACTGCTTTTAATAGTTCATTATCTGCATCTTTCAAAGAAAATACAAGAAAAACATTAGCGTTTGAAGGTACATCATCTGAAGCAACTACTTTCCAAAATGTTTATGACTATGATATAATGGATTATAGGAAGGTTATGTCTGTTACTGATTTTGAAGAAGGTAGTAGTACAGGAATTAACACTCTATTTACCCTTGAACAAACTCTAGCACAACAAACATATTTTAGTTACGCTATGGGTAATTACGGTTTTGATCTGGTTTCATGGTACACTTTAAAAAATTGGATTGATACGAGAGAAAAAGTATTAGCATTAAGAAAAGACTTGCAGTTTGATGAAAGAACACAATATTTAAAAATTTACCCTCAGCCGCGTAATTCTAGATTTTACGGTGTAGTCTCATGCTATTTAGAAAGACCTATAAGGGATGTAATTAAAGAGCAATGGGTATACGAATACGCGTTAGCGTTAAGTATGATTACTATAGGTAGAGTTAGAGGTAAGTTTGGTAGCGTTAATTTACTTGGAGGCGGTGCTTTAAATTCAGATATGTTAAGTGAAGGTTCTACGAAAAAAGCAGAGCTTGAGCAAAAATTACTAGAAGGAGCATCACCGGGAATGGGAGATACTGATCCTGCTCTTTTCATTGTTGGGTAATGAAAAGGCGAGTAAAATGGAGACAAGGAGAATTTGTACCAAAAAATAAAGATAAATTTATTGGTACAAAAGCTACATATAGATCAGGTCTTGAGTTAAAATTTTTTAGATTTTGTGATAATAACAAAAACGTATTAAAGTGGGGTAGTGAAAATGTTATAGTACCATATACTAGCCCTTTAGATGGTAGAGTTCATAGATATTTTGTTGATAACTATGTTGTAATAAAAGAAGGTAACGATATAAAAAAATATTTAGTTGAGATTAAACCATCCAAGCAAACTAAGCCGCCACAAACAAAGTATAGAAAAAAACAACATCTTATATACGAGCAAAAAAATTATGTTATCAACCAAGCAAAGTGGGAAGCAGCAAGAAAATATAGTAAAAAAAGGGGATTAACGTTTATTATACTAACAGAAAGAGAATTAATTTGATTTTTTAGTTACTATTGTATAAATAATTGTATGTCTCTTAAGCTTAATTTGGTCGTTGAAAAACCAGACGTGACCGACGAATTCGAATATATCGAAGAAGAAACTAATAAAAATTCGCCATCTA
>Ga0181405_1000222_pt1 | contig 19937 bp, 36 predicted proteins | sample 28SPOviralmetaG_FD_130134 | JGI IMG/M metagenome (GOLD analysis project Ga0181405, IMG submission 130134) | Marine viral communities from the oligotrophic San Pedro Time Series (SPOT) site, San Pedro Channel, CA, USA - 28 SPOT_SRF_2011-11-29 | ecosystem: Environmental > Aquatic > Marine > Strait...
AAATGACTAATACATATTTGATTTTAACTAAAGCTAAATGGGAAAGTAAGCTACCCGCAAAACTAAAAACTGCTGATAGATTGTCTTGGAATGAGTACACTTATAAAGATGTAGAAAAGACTGGTAAAAGAATGGTAGACAAATATGATTACTACCCATCAGATGATAACACAAAAGCTGAAATAAAAGCGTATATGGACGATTGTAGCGTAGATTATTCATCAAGCGATACCAAAGCTGAGTTACTTGAAAAACTAATGGCAGAGCCTCATTCTGTGCCTAAAAAAGATGAAGAGTATACATACACAGAGCAAGAAGTAGATACTACTACATTGCAAGACCCAACTTGGAAAGAATCTTCAGATAGGTTTGAAAAGACTGGCAATCCAAGATGGAATAATGATAATACAAAAGTTCTTATTAAATATGAATTAGCAATAGCAGATGGAACTTTAGACCAAGTAAAAGGGGTAAGTGGTATTACTGCTTTGTCACATAGTGAAGCTATAGAAGAAATGAAAAAGGATGAATGGTCTGGTGAAAGCGAATGAGCGAAAATTATTATTTTGGTGGGTAGTGATGTTACTGTTGATCCTGGGAGTAATTACCACAATAACTGGATGTAATAGCGGTTGGGCAGTTGCAAATCTTATTATAACTCCTGTAGATAAAAATAACTCCGTATATACAATTATTGTTGATCAAGATAGTACAGAACATTGGTACGATAAAGCTATTTACACAGAAGAAAATTATTGCTTTAAACATCATATTTGGGAAGATGTGAGAAAGAAGAATAGTGAGTGAGAAACCAAAGACATACAGGTCATATGGGATGGCAAAGATTGACGATAACTTTCGCATCAGTCTTAACATTAAGTGGCTTGGTCAAATTATTGTTGCAGTTGCTTTCATTGTGTTGGGTTACTTACGAATTGAAAACAGACTTGCAGAACTTGAGCGAGGAATGGGACTTGCTGATACCAGAATTACAGAGCTTGTCGATAAACATATGATAGAAGAACAAAAAGAAAGAATGGCTATGGAAGAACGCATATCATTCTTTGAAAAAGAATTAAACCTTAACCCATTTAGTTGGAGAAAGAAAAAGAAATGACATCTGAAGTCATAACATTAATACAAGAGTTAGGCTTTCCAGTTGCTATAAGCGTTGGGTTGGCTTTTGCATTATATAGTGTAGTAAGATTTATCTTAAAAGAAAAGGTAGAGGATACCTTAAAAAGATTTGATGAGAAGCACGAAAACTTACAACACAGATTAGATATTATTATGGATGAGCTTGGTAAAGTGAAGAAGTGGAACGCAGAGATTAAATCTGATTTGAAAGTGTATATTGACTTAACAATGAGGAATAAATAATGCCAATGCCGTTTCAATGTATTTATTGTGCAAAGTATGTTCGTGAAGCAATGAACGGTATTTGCGAAGATTGTAAAAAAGAAGATAAAGAAAAAGAAGAGAAGGGAAAAAGAATATGACTGAAATAGCAGATTTATATCTTCAGCTTGGTTCTGCGGGTTTCGCTTTTTTGTTAGTCGGTTTTATGATATATAATCTAATACAATCACAAAAAGAACAGAGTGAAGATTTAGAAGAAATAAAGCAATCAATTCATAAAATGGAGTCTGTACAAGATTCTGCGATGCAAGTCAATATTAAGTTGATTGACAGAATAAATAAGTCTGATGAAAAAAGAGAAGAATTTTGGAGACAATTATCTGATGACTTGGCATATTTAAAAGGTCGTATTAACGGTAACGCAAAATAATGGATAGCTTAAAAACAAGCAGTTTTAGTTTAGCACACGGTATGATCTACTGGTTAGATGTAATACCAGCAATATTAATGTGCATTATGCTCTGCTTTAATATTTACTACTTATACATAAAAACAAAAAAGATAAAGGAGAAGTAAATGGATTGGATGAACTGGTCTAATTTCGCATACCTAATGGTAATAATACTGGGAGGAGTGGGGGCTATGGTCGCTACTAAATACCGTATTGTTGTTAAGGAACTGAAAGATGTAGCACAAAAGTACCACGAAGCAAAAAAGGATGGTAAAATAACAAAAGAAGAACAACAGGCTATTGCAAAAGAATGTATGGACGTACTTATGGCAACTGTCAAACTTGTTTATAAATTCTAATGGCTGAGAAATACGATAACAGCGGAGCATTATTTATTAATGACCGTAAAGAAAAAGATAATCAACCAGATTATACAGGAAATATTGTTATTGATGGTGAGAAGAAAAGACTTGCTGGATGGAAAAAGACTTCTAAGTCTGATCCGTCTAAGACTTTTTTAAGTCTTGCTATATCAGAATACCAAGATCAACCAGATCAAAAAGTTGCTCCACAGCCTACTGCTAACCCAGTAGCAGATGAAGAGCTACCATTTTAAATGACCTTTAATGACATCATTAATGAGGTCTTAGAATCAGAAGGGGGATCCAGAATAACAAAGGATCCCCTGGATGCTGGTGGTACTACTAAGTACGGTATATCTCAACGTGCTTATCCCGATCTGGATATAGAAGCACTAACAGAAAAAAATGCTAAAGATATCTATCTTAATGATTACTGGATCCCAGCTAAGACCGATAAGGTACCCGCACAGATCCGAGAGATCTATTTTGATATGGTTGTAAACTTTGGGCAGAGATCTGCTGTAAAGGTACTGCAACAGGCTTGTAATGGTAAGAATACCTATGATATAAAGGTAGATGGTTTAATTGGTAATGCTACTATTGGAGCTTGTAAGAATGTAGAACCAGATCGGTTACGTGCTTACCGTGTTTTAAAGTTTGCACGTATTGTGATCAAGAAACCAAGCCAGGAACGCTTTTGGTTTGGCTGGTACCGCAGAGCATTGCGAATATAGCTATTTTATATTATGTTTTTTTCTGTATTGCCAAACAAAGTTGCGTAACATTTTAAAAGCAAATTTCACATCTTTATCATCGTAGATTACCTCTTCGTTCTGCTTAAAACACTCATCTTCATAGCAGTACCATTGAGTTTCATTTAATGTAGCACATTCTCCACGCAATAAAATATCAAACATCGCTTCGGCTCTTTTATTTGTTTTCTTTATATTAGTTTATTGCACATTAGAACCAATACCGCAACAGTTTATTTGTAAATAATTTTACAAAGTGTAAAAATAATTACATAAACCACTTGTATGTTATTATTTACGTTATTAATATAACATTAATCATATTAATCATATAACAACAATAACGATTATTAAAATAATAAGAACAATTAAAACATACAAAGAAATTATGAACAAAGAATTTATTACACACAAAGAAGTAGCAAAGAAATTAGGTGTCACGAGTAAAGATGTGATCCTTAAGATAAAGTCTGGTGAGATACCAGCGGTAAGGTTTTCCAGGAAAATATTTTTAATTGAGACACATAACCTGGAAAATTTTATTAATAACAAAAGTGTGCAAGTACGCACAATATAATAAAACAAGAAAGAAGGAAGAAAATGGAAAATAGAGAAAATAACCTAACACCAGAAAGAGAGCCACTTACTCATCTTCAAATTTTAGAAGGTGTTAATAATCTTTTTGAAAGATCATATCAAGAATATTTAACCGTTGCTAAACATTTTGATGCTCAATATAACAGAGATCAATTGGAGCAAATACACGATTATTTTTGGAATCGGTTAGGTGGTGGTAAGACAAGTCAGTTATTATATGCTGAACGCAGAAAAGCACTAAGAGACAAGTGCATCGAAGATTCTAAATACCTTCCAAAGTTAGAGGAGGTGTAGGATGGAAACAGTAATCACAAAAATCGTCAATAAAGCCTATGGATCGTTTCTATATCTACCAGAGATTTATAGACCATCTAAACACACCCTTAAACACCACGCTGAAGCTGTTTTGCAGTCTGAGCTATATGATAAGGGCATTCAGTTTGAAGAGAGGCATATACCCTGGTTAGCTGGTATTGTTTACGATCTATATGTTGAGGGGGTGTAGGATGCCTTATCCATTTGAAAAAAGTTTAAAAAGAGTACGCAACATTCCCCGTTCTGGTTTTGCCTCTGGGCTTCTTCCTTCTACCCCAGGACATATTGAGACTTCGCAATCTACAGGGCGGGGAATCCCTCAGTGCGAACATTTAGAAACTGAGTATCAGCCCTATGAGCCAGAGGTGAATGCACCCGAATCTCTGAGTTGTGCGGATTGTGGGGCTGATCTTCCATTAGAAGGTGAGTGTATATGAGAGATCCTATTCAACAGAAAGAATTAGATCTTTCATTACGTCAGACTTATTTAGGTACGAGTGAGTGGGCTGTTATTGGATCTGATTACAATCGATATAAAAGCCCCTTAGATATATGGAATGAAAAGATATTCGGTTATAAGGCTTTTGATAGTATTTTAATGAGGCACGGTAGAGATATTGAGCCTATGGTAGCTAAGTGGGTAGAAGAGGATCTGCCTACGTTCCATAATAAAGAAGGCATTGTATCTTTAGATGGTTATGTACGGTTCCATAAAGACTATGATTTTTTAGCTACGAACTTGGATGGTGTTGTGCATCATAAAGATGGATCACCAGATGCAGTTCTTGAAATTAAAACAGCCTCACAAGTTGCTAAAGATACTTGGGGCGGTAAACTACCGATTCAGTATTATACGCAGATCCAGGGGCAAATGCACATCACAGGAATGCGTACAGCATATGTAGCTCTACTTACTTATGGATATGCGGGTATAGATAGCTTTGATATATATAAGTATGAGTATAAACAGCAGTATATAGAAAATGTTATTAATAAATGCGTAGCGTTTTGGAATAATTATATTTTAACGAATATACCGCCAGAGCCAATTACAGAAAGTGATATAAAAATAACGTACCCAGAAGCAAACGGGGAAGTGTTACTTGCTGATAATAATCTTATCGAGCAGTTTGAAACTCTAAGACAGCTTAAACAAACTAAAAAAGAATTAGATCATAGTATTAAGGATTTAGAGATACAGATCAAAAATAATATCGGTCATTATGAAACAGTAAACGATGGGGATAATACAATAGCAACATATTCTAATAGTAAGCCCCGTGTGACCTTTGATCGCAAAACTTTTCAAACAGAAAACCCGAAAGTATATAATGACTATTTAGTTGAAGGAAATAGCTATAGAACACTTCGGATAAAAAAAGAGAGGTAAGAACGTGAAAACAAGAAAAATAAAGGGATTTATTGTATATAAAAGAATTAAAAAAAAGGAGAGTAAATAGTGGGAAATACGATCAATATCAAAGGGAAAGAATACACTAAAGTTGTTAATCGTTTAAAAGACTTTAGAGATACGTTTCCAGCAAATGAAGGATGGGCTATTAAGACTGAGCCGATCAGTATAACAAATGAATCTGTTGTGTTCCAGGCAACAATAAATAATCCAGATGGAGTTACAGTTGCTGTTGGTCACGGTCACAACATTCTTGGTGCTGATAAAGCATTAGAAAAGGCTGAAACAGTTGCTATCGGTAGAGCAATAGGAAACTTTCATCCTGTATATGGTGGTGAGAGTGACGAGTTTGCCTCTGCGGAAGAGATGCAGAAGTGGCAAGAAAACCAGACTATTGTTAAAGACACTGGAGATGGTTTTCCTCAAACGGTTCAAGATAATAAGGTAAAAGAAGATATTCAAAAGACTGAAGAAACAAATGGGGAATTGATCTGGAAGTGGGGTAAAAAACATATAAATAAAAAAGTTTCAGAAATCCCACCAAATGATTGCATTTGGATTTTAGATAATATGGATGTTGTAGATATGAATATAAATCCAGGTAATAAGCCTTATTATGATGCACTACAAGCAATTGTAAATGGTAGTGTTTAATTACATAGGTAGATGAATAAATGGCGGGATCTCATCAAGGCATATTCTTTAGCTCAATTGGATTATCCAGAGGGGTTGGGAATGTACCGAACTTTGAAAATAAAGAAGAGGTTGATGATATATGGTTGGCTACACGAAATCCCGCCAGAAACTTTACAGACATTAATAAATAAACTTAGGGAAGAATATGGCAGACTCAAAATTCGAGAAAATTCTGGAGAATCAATCAAACCAGACACCAATCCGCATCAACGAAATGCTTGTAACAAGGATCCAAGAACGATTGGATATAGGAGCAAAAAAATACGGTGACACTCTAAGTTTAACTGATGAAAGAAATTTTTTAAAAGAAGCAGTTGAAGAAGCACTGGATCTGAATGTGTACTTAACTGCTTTTTTAATTCAAATAGAATCTGCATTAAAAAATCGTCCACCAAACGAGATTAGTGTAGATGAACTTGTTTTAATTATGGATGGTCTTGGCAAACTTATTTTAACTGAAAAAGATAATCGTAATAAAACAAAAGTGCAAAAGGCACAACTGTTAATGGATCGCTTAACTGAGTATGCGGATGCTCATTTTAAAAGTAAGCAGAAATTATAATGCTACATACCATAACTACATACCAAAGGAAACCAAACAATGGAACTTATTATTCCTGGAAAACCTATTGCTTTAAAAAGGCATAGGCATACTACCCGTAATGGTCGGATCTTTAATTATGATCCATCAAAGGCTGATAAAGCCAATTTTTTAAAGAAAGTCCAAAATATGGCTCCCGAGGATCCCGTATATGGAGCTATCTCAATGACAATCGAGGTTTATATCGACCGTCCTAAGTCACATTTTGGAACTGGTCGTAATAGCGATAAAGTAAAAGAATCAGCCCCAGCGTATCCTATTAGTAGACCAGACCTGGATAACTATATCAAATTTGTATTTGATGCTTTAAATGGCGTGTTCTATAAAGATGATAGCCAGGTAGTGCATACTGAAAGCATAAAAGAATATTCCACTGAACCAAAAACAATAGTAAGGATCTATCCATATGAGTATTAATCTACAAATGTTTATTGATCAGTATGGTGAGCCTGGGCATACTTTAAAAGCCGATGGTTTTGACGATGCTATAATTGGAATGGATAGTAAGCAGAGAGTGGTCTATAGCATAGAGAAGATTTTAGAAATACTACAAAAAGATGATATGAGCCAGGAAGATGCTTTAGAACATTTCTATTACAATATAGAAGGTGCTTACGTAGGAGAGTATACACCAGTTTTTATTTTCACATACAAGGAGTTTAAAAATGAATTTTCCGTTAATTAGTAGAAAAAAATACGAACAAGAATTAGGTGAGCTTAAAAAGAAGAATGAAGAGCTACTTGAAGCAAATGCAATCTTTGCGGTCAAATTACGCAGAATAATGAACTTAATTGGAAAGCTGAAGGCAACTCCACCTATGAGTAATGTTCGCTTTATACAGAATGTTAAGGACGTATTTACAAAATGAAAAAAGCATTAGCCCTGGCATTACGAGAAAAAGCAGAACAGATCGCTTTCAATTTTAGTAGGCACGATAGGGATAAAAATATATACAACGAACAGTTTACCGTTAAAAAGATACAGCCGTTATCGGAGTCCACAGCAATCATACAGTTTCAGAAAAATACAGGCAAGGTAGGTATCGCTTTTTGTTATTGGATCAATATGAAGGGCGGTATGTGGCAGTATTTCTTTCCTACATATGATCACTGCGTAGGAGCCGAAAAGATCAGAGAAATATTACACGGCATAGAGATAGATAACTTTGATAAAAATTTCCAGGATGTTATTTGAAGCAAACTGAAGAACATATGATAAAAAAGTGGAACTATAGATTCCCTAATAGAAAATTAATTCATAGTCCATATCCCTATGAAAGATTTGATGCTTTTAATGAGAATTTAGTTGTAGAAATAAAATACAGATTTAATTGGTATGATAAATTATTAATTGAGTTTGATAAGTATTCCTATAACAGTTGGTATGCCCATTTAAAAAAGAAACGGTTTCTGTATGTCATCTATTACCTTGATAAAATCATTGTTTTCAATATAACCGACATAAATAAAAGTAAATATAATTATGACTGGGAGTATAGAAAAATGCCAAAGCAAACAGAGTTTAGTAACCGTAATAACATTATCAAGTTTGTTGGTTATTTAGATCACAATGTATTAAAAGATACAAAAAATGTTTATGAGTTTGAATGTCTAAGTCTACAATTATAGCAACCAGCACAGGTGAGTGCGTTAAGGTTTATTTAGATCTTAAAAATAATTATGTATACGGTTTACAACGTGGAGCAATTCCTTTTTTACGAAAATTAGGATGGAACATAGATAAGAGAAACCAAAAAAATCTTAATGATTATAAAAAAGCAAGGATTTTTCACCACACAAATAAAATAAAAATAAACACAGATGTCTAAAAAGATAAATACTATACACACTGGAATCGAAGGTGAATTATTTGTAAAACATCATATTGTCCAGAACTATCCAGAATATAATGTGTATGTCCCTTTAATTGATGAGCAAGGTGTTGATCTTATTATTGAAAGAAGAAAAAAAGAATTTTTGAGAGTACAAGTAAAGACAATAACAGATATGAAAACAGATACAGCGATAGAGGTCAGACTACATAAGTATGTGAAAAAAGACATCATTGATATTGTAGCAGTATACTATCCTAAAAAGTCGATTGTTTGTTTTGTGCCGTATAATAATGAAGCCAGTATTAACCTGGCATTAAAACCAAGTAGAAATAATCAATCTAAAAACAGAAGATTTTTCTACACATTTATGGAGTTCCCCTATGAGTAAAGATAAGCGTGGCTGGATAAGGCTACATAGAAAGACAAGAGATCACTGGCTTTGGGATAATAAAGAAGTCAAATCAAAATTTGAAGCCTGGATTGATATATTAATGATGGCATCACACGAAGAGCGTTCAGTGTATATGAAAGAGCAGTTAGTTGTAATCAAACGTGGTGAAGTTTGCTGTAGTTTGAACGCATTTGCCAAGCGGTGGAAGTGGTCAACTGGTAAGGTTAGGCGTTTCATATCTGTTCTCAAAAGCGACACGATGGTGGTACAGAGAACGACACGAGTTGCGACACACCTAAGTATCTGTAACTACGACACTTACCAGGGTGAGCGACACGAGGACGGTACCCCAAACGGTATGTCAAACGACACGCAGACGAAACGAGAACGGTACACAGAGAATACATTAGAAACATTTAAAGAATTAAAAAAAGAAAAAGAAATACCTTCATCTGATTACATCAAAATTTGGAAAAGAGTCTATGGTCGTTTTGGATACCAAGAAATGAGTTATTCTGGATATATCAGTTATATCATTGAAGCGTGTAAACGATTAGGAACTGATGTAGTAAACAAATGTGTAGATCGATTTTTAAAAGATAAGGAAAGTGAGATTAAACAACTACGGTATTTTTTTCAGCAAGGTATTGATCAGTATTTGGTGAGGAAGCATCCAGCAGATAAGCCGATTATTGTCAAAGAGAAGATTTTTAATTGCTATGAATGCGGAGCAGAAAAGAGAAGCAAAGAAGATAAGCTACCCGCAAGTGAGTTATTTCATAATTGTGAAATGGAAGGAGAGTTTGTACCATCTTGGGAATATCAATCAAAACTTAATCAACAAAACCCACAACCAACTAAACCAACATCCGAGGAGAATGAAGTGAAAGTATTAAAAGAAATAGGATGGCTGAACTGATGTCATCCATCTTAGAAGAAGTTTTTAAAGGGAAACTTTTAAACAACGATGAAGGCTATCGCCTTAAACATAAACAGCGATGGAAGATTAGAAAGCAAAATAAAAATAATCAATACACTGCGGACAACATTGTAAAATATTGTTCTTGGTGTGGACATACCTGGGAGAAAGAAGTGTTAGGAAAACGCATCTTAAAGCATTCTAAAAACTTTATACCAATTCGAGGAAAGAAAAAACAAACTTGTCCAGATTGTAGTATTTATATCAGATAAATAACAAAAAGATAACAAATACTTTGATGTAGACGTTGTAATTATGCCATATTCTCCCCAAATATGGATATAACTTTTTTAATTATACAGGGCATTCTTACTCTCGGTGCCTTCATTGCGGGGGCTTACATTTATCATAGGGGAACTATGGATAAGCCTCCGCTCCCTCTCAATTTTAACAAACAGGAAATAGAAGCTCAACCAGAGTGGGATCAAGTTTGATCCTGGATTTTCCATATTACTTCAATGATTTTAATTGCAAACAAGAATTAGATGCCTACCTGGCAGTATCTGCATTACGGGCTGGTATCTTTCCAGATGATATTTTAATTGCGTATGCCTAAAGAAGAAAAGCTAACAGAAAAACAAAAAATGTTCTGCAAGGAATATATGGTTGATCTAAATGCTACACAGGCTTGTATTCGTGCTGGTTATAGCGAAAAAACTGCAAAAGTGATAGGTAGTCAGAACTTAACAAAACTTAACATACAAGGAGAGATAACAAAGCTAATGAAAGACCGTGAAGAACGGGTAAAGCTAACAGCGGATAAAGTCTTAGAAGATATTGAAAGAGTGCGAGGATTAGCGGAAGGATCAGAGCAGTACAATGTCAGTTTAAAAGCCAGTGAACTCCAGGGAAAACACTTGGCAATGTTTACAGATAAACAGCAAATAGATGCAGATGTAAAGATGCCAATAATACATTTCAATTTAAACGATGATTAAGTTCGATTTTAACGAAAACCAAAAGTCTTTTTTAAAGTGTGAAGAGCAAGTTATTGCTTTTTTTGGTGGTATTGGTAATGGAAAAACATTTGCGGGTATTGCGAAAGCATTAATGCGAATAATGGATGAAGAGAACCCGCCACAGCTTGGTATGATTGCCAGGCAAACCTATCCAGAGCTTCGAGATAGTACACAGCGTACTTTTTTTGAATTATGTCATATGATGGGAATGCTCCCAGAGATTCATTACGAATACAGGAAGCAAGAGAATAGGGTAACTTTTAAAAATGGTCACGAAATTATATTTAGGTCTTTAGATGATCCCGCCAAATTGTTATCAATTAATTTAGGTTGGTTTTATATAGACCAGGCAGAAGAGGTAAGTGAGGAAGTATTTTTAACGCTGTTAGGGCGTTTAAGGGCGGTATCCACTCCGCAATGCTGGATCACGGGTAACCCACTTGGACATAACTGGATCTGGCATCGATTTATCCACGATCCTGTACCAGGTAATATCATTTTTAATGCTAAGACTGAAGAGAATATCCACAATTTACCAGAGGGGTATATGGAGTCTCTTAAAAACAATTACAATGAGATATGGATCAATAGATACCTATATGGATCTTGGGATGCATTTGAAGGACAGATCTATCCAGACTTTGAGCCAAGTATTCACGTTAAAAGACATTTTGAAGTATCTCCAGAGTGGAGAAGGTTTATTGCAATCGATCACGGTAGGACTAACCCAACAGCGGTATTATGGGGAGCAGTAGACCAGGACGATGTATTATTTATTTATAGAGAGCATTACGAAGCTGGGCAAGATGTAGACTATCACGCCAGGGCAATTAATGCGTATATGAACGAAGGTCGTTATGAGACATACGTTATTGATCCATCAACAGGAGCTGGAAAGAAAGATGATCCAGAAACTATTGGTAATCGTTACAGACAGTTAAAAGTTCCTGTAATCAATGCAAACAATGATGTCCAGGGTGGTATTGATAAGGTTACAGAGTATTTCAAGAAGAATAAGATTTATATACACAAGAGCTGTGAGAATCTGGTCAGAGAGTTAATCAATTACCAATGGGAACAGCCAAGTGCATCCAGGGCAGAGTTAAACCAACCAGAAAGACCATTAAAAAAGGATGATCACGCTTGTGATAGTTTAAAATATTTAATTGGAGAAGTTGTTGCCAGTAGTAAGAAGAAAGATGAACGCACTGATACGCAACGATTTATAGATAAGATAGTCGTTAATCACGACAGCACACAACCAAAATGGGATAGTTTATAATGGCTGGAATGGATTATTACGCATCTGCTGATCAGAGTGATGCATTAGACCAGGTAGCAGACGTTGCAGAACGTATACCGCAAATTAGAAACTGGTTAGATCGCAGTAAAAAAGCCAGAGATAAACAGGCAGATAGATGGCGTAAGAATGAACGCTTATACTATGGTAGGCACTGGGCATCTGCAAGTAAGGGAACTGAGAGTCAGTCCAGGATGATATTTAACTTTCCTTTAGCGGTAGTTGAAACCATCTTGCCGATCATTAATGATTTTCAGCCAACAGTAGATATATTGCCAAAAGAACAAAACGATGTATTCTTTGCCGATATGATGCAGAAGAGATTCCAGCAAATTGTAGAGGAATCTGATCTGTACGGTAAGATACTCCAAGCAGTAAAGGATAGTTTGATCTATTCCAATGGGTTTTTACAGATACTGCCAGAGATAAGTGATACAGGAGCATTTAAAGGTTTTGATATTCAAGTTATTGATCCTTTTTCTGTTATTCCTCATCCATATGCTAATGAATTAGACTTACAAGCGGGTGAGTATTTCTTATTTGCTGTGCCAATGGAAATATCAAAGATACAAAGAGAATATGATATTAAATGTAATGCCGATGGAAGATTAGACGATTATAAAGCATTTCAAAAGTCAGATGATAGCGGACTACAAAGTGATAATCCAGGAACTCAAGATGCAGATGTAGCCTTAGTAATTGAATGCTACAGCAATGAATTAGATACAGAGAAGTATCCATATGGAAGGCACACCGTAGTTGTTGGAGATAAGCTCATTGTTGATGAACCATTAGAATTATATCGGATGCCAGTATTTATGGTATCAAACTATAAAAGCCCTCACAACTTTTGGGGAATTGGAGAAACAGAGTTAGTACGCACTCAGACTAAAGCAATTAATGAAACATTTAGCTCTATTAATGAAAATATTAGAAGAATGGGCTTTCCGATTAGAAAGGTAACGCAACGAGCAAAAGGTCAAATGACCAGACCGATCACAGGATCACCAGGAGAAGAGATTACTGTTGTAGATCCAAGTGATGTAACCTTTGAGACTCCACCGCCAATACCAGGATATATTCAGAATTATATTGCTCAAGTTGGTCAGTTTATGGAAAACATTACAGGCGTAAATGATGTAACGCAAGGACGTAAGCCAGGTGGTGTTACTTCTGGAAGGGCAATTGTAGCACTCCAAGAAGCCAGTCAAACCAGACAAAGATTTAAGATCAATAAAGAAGTAGCCAGGTTCACCAAAGAGATCGGTGAGTATATGGTGCAGATGATCCTTACTTATGATGAGCAGATACGTTCTATTAGAGAGCGGGATGCTGAAGGTTCTTTTGAGTTTACTGAATTTGATCCAGGTGGCGTATATGATGCAGATGGCAATCCAGAGAATAGTCCACAATTTAATCCTGGTACCGCCAGTTCACTTCGAGATAGTGAGTTTGATGTAAATGTTACTACTGGATCCAGATATGCACAGGGAAGAGTTGCTAATGAAGAACGAGCATTGGAGTTATTCCAGGTAGGTGTGTATGGTATTGAAGAGGTAGTAAATGCCTTAAATGTATCTGATAAACAGCAAGTAATACAGAACTGGTATGTGCGTAATCAGCAAGTACCACCACAACAGCAAGTAGAACAGGCGGAAGGGATGCAAGAGCAATTTAATATGTTAATTGAACAAGCAATGCAAGAGGGTGTTGGTGGTCAAGCAGAAGAAGCATTAGCACAAATGGCAACACAAAACCCTGGTTTATTAGAAGCTGAAGGTTTTCAAATGTTACCACCAGAAATGCAAGAAAGAATTATGACTGTTACAAATATGGTTGGCGGACAAGGTGAGATGGAACAAATGCCAGAATCAAGGGCTTGATCGGTATGTTTTCTAATTGTCCGCTAAAATTTAAAAGGAGATAAATAATGCCAAAGTTAAAAGGTAAAAAGTACGCTTATACGAAAAAAGGCAAAGAAGCCTATAAGAAAGCATTAACAAAGTCTAAAAAAAAGAAATTAAAAAAGACACTTGCTAAAGATTTTAAAGATATTGATGTGTATTTACCACCTAAAAGAGGTTCAGATCCTAAGTCGCTTAGAGATATTGGACATATGTTTACAAGAAACGAACCAAATCAATCGGAACACGGGCATTTACATCAAGAGGGGCATTGGAATACACCAGAATCAAAAGAGTGGAGAAAAACTATTCCTAAAAAGATACGGGGACATAAGTATCGTTTAACAAAAAGAGGAAAAATGAAATACTATGACGATTCAGAATAAAATATTGTTACAGACCTTATAAATAAATGCACCACATATTAGGCATAGTAAACCTCGATGAAGTCCAAAATCTAAAGGATATGGGCAAATCTCAAGCTCGAACAAATGACTTTTCTAATGAAATCATTCAAAAGATAGCAAAACGCTATCAATCGGCTGTAGATGACCAGGAGCTTATTTTATCTACTCCAAGCTATTGGCGGATAGAAACAAGACCGAAAGGACACGATTGGCATTATGATGGATGTAAAGAAGAAAATGGTACTTTGGTTGATAACCATATGGCTTGGTGTAAGCTGGGGACATCTATTTTATTATCTGATCCAGATAGCTTTACAGGCGGAGAGTTAAAGTTTTTAATTGATGATCAAGAAGTGATCGTTCATAACCATTATTTAAGTGGGGTAATGTACTCTGCTGGAAAATATGATAAACCATTAAAGCATAAGGTAGAACCGCACAAAGGTGAAAGAACCGTGCTACTTATGTTTTTTGCAACAAAACCAGTGTCGAAAGACCAACTGAAAGGTAATTAAAATGGATAAAATCAATATAGCGGGGACAACGAATTTAGAAGTGACACCCGAATCAGAAAATTTAACCGTAGGAAATATATCTGCAACTCCAGAGGAAATCCCTTTTGAGTCAACAGATAGCTACGACAATATTTCTATTCCTGGAGAACTCTTAGGTGAACAGCCTCAAGAGCAATCCACCCAGGAAGAGACTACAGAACAGGCTGAGACTACAGAGTCTACAGAAACAGCAGAAACCCAATCCGCAACTGAAGAAAATCAAACTGAAGCAGAGACAGAAGAGCAAACCAATACGGTTAGTACAGAGTCCGAAGATAATTCTGGTGACTCCTTCGTTTACGAAGATCAAGATGGCTCAAAGTTTTCTACTGAAGATATTGAATTGTGGCGAACCGATAGCGTGAACAGACACGAGTGGCAGAAATCTAATACAGAAAAAGCCCAGCAGTTATCTGATCAGCGTAGAGCGGTAGAGCCATTAGTGCAGTTAGTGGACAAATTAAAAGAATCGGGAGAGTTCTCTGAAACGCTAAAAGAAGCGATTGAGGATGAACTTGGAAAAGAAGCGGGGCAACTGTACGAACAGTCCCTACAGATGGATAATAAAGACCTTCCGAATCCCTATGAATCTGAATTAACAGAAGCAAGGGAAAAACTGGAAACGATGGAATCAGAGCGGGAACTGGAACGATCTATGAGTCAATTGCGGTCTACTTATGAGTTGAGCGATACCCAAGTCCAGGAAGTATTGGACTTTGCGGTGTCTAACTTTGAAAAGACTGATCGAGTATTGACCTTAGAAGAGGCTTATAAGGTAATGAACTTTAATAAAGCTCCAGATCCAAAACCCAAACCAAAGCCATCAGTGCCAGTCAATGTAAAGAAGAATGTCGGTATTAAGGCAGATACAAATAAAAAAGCATCTACCTATGAGGATATTGACGTGGCTTCATTTTTTAATAATCAATAGAATAAGGAGACATATAAATGTCTAATATAGTTGTAGCGGGAACAGGATCCGCATCATTATCTGCCCTTATTCAGCAGTATTATATGCCAGTTTTGTATGATAATATCTTTAAGAAATCTCATCCATTACTTGCAATACTGAAGGGCAAAGCAAAGACCTTTAATGGTCGTGAAATCGTAGTACCAGTAGAATCTGCTAATGGCGGAGCTTCTGCTTGGGGCGATCAGCACGGTCTTGGTAGTGCATACGCACCAGTAATAGCTGAAATCGCACAAACTGCATCGTATAAGCCAACAATGTTAACTGGTCACTTTCTTTTAACAAAAGAAGAAACCTTGTTAATGAATAGCCCACAAGCTATTAAAAACATCGTTGGTGCAAAAGTAAAGAACCTTCAAAAAGGATTGGAAAAAACAGTTGCTGAAAACTTGTTTAAAGCAACAGCGGTTGCTGATGCTTTTAATCCATTAGGTGTTTTAGTTGATAAGGTAAGTGGAAACTCTCAAGATGTAACTGTTGGTGGTATAAATATTACTACTAACGGCTCTGGAGTGTATACTGCTGGTGGTTTTTGGAACTCTCCAGTTTTAGATCACGATAGTTTTTCTGATGCATCTGGTGATTTTGCGGGTGATAGTCCAGATGCTGGTGTACAGTATGTGACTGAAGCTAATATGGTTGATGCATCAAAGGATACTTACATTTTGAAGATTCTTGCTAAAGGTGTAGCAAATGCAAAAGCTCAAACAGGAGAAAACCCAGATCTAATTATTGTAACTCAATATCTTTATGATTTAATTGAGAACGAAATCGATCCAAGAAAAACTGGCTCTAAAATGAGTGAGCGTATGGGTTCTATGGGTTTTACTGGTCTTAATTTCAGAGGCATTGATATTGTCGCTGATCAAGATATGGTAACAGCTCAGTTACAAACTGGTGATGCTACTACAGCTAAAGATAGAGATGGAAGAATCTATTTCTTAAACACAAATTACTTACATATGTTCTTCAACTCTGGTGCAAAATTCACTGCATCTGATATGATTGAAGATACAAAAAGTAATACCTTTGTTCAGAAGGTTCACACTTATGGTAATATGGTTGTTACAAACCGTAAAGCTCATTGTGTGGTAAAGCAGTTATACTCACCAACTGATTACGCTTAATTGTAATCTATTAACCTTACAGCCCTCATCATTCGGTGGGGGCTGTATAGCCCTGGAGAAACTATGACCACAGCAGAAATGTTAACCGTATTAGGAGATCGCCTGGAAGATACCTCTGGGGATCTTTTTAGTGATACAGTCAAACTACGCTATTTAAACATTGCACAGGATAAGCTAATACAGCTTTTAAATCCTCATTTATTAACAGATCTACAGACACTTAAAGTTGATATAACGCTTCTAACAGATAACGATGTAGACACGCATTTTAAGAGTTATTTTATACCCAACAATACAACGCTTGATTCTACACCATTTGGTGGAGTATTAGGCGTATTAGGTATTCGGGTAGCTAACAGCAATTTTATACGCAAAATATCCTTTGATATGGCAAAAGATTTTACAACGGGCTACTTCGGCTTTAGTGCCACAGAGCCTGTATACTTTGCCTTTAAAAACAGAATTTATATTTATAACACAACAGCAAAAGTTGATTGTTACTTTATTAAAGAGCCAACAGCATTGGCAACGTCTCCAACTGCTAATAGTGATCTAAATGCTATCTTTCACGATGCTTTAGTAGAACTGGCAGAAGCAGAGCTGTGGAGACTGTCAAATAACCAGGCACGTAAACAGGATGCAGAACAAAGAGCGTACGGGATGATTGGCAGATACAATCAGAATCCAGCAACGCAAGTTGTAGGAGAAGGGTTACCATTTGATCATAGCTCTTCTAATAGTTTAGTAGATCCAATTTATCCGAATCATCCTATTTAATGGCAGAACTTATTGACATAACAGACTTTGGCGGAGTTGTAACCAACGTAGACGTAGAAGATCTCCCAGAACATATTGCTCAGAATATGGAGAATCTCCGCATTCGTGACGGGAAATTAGAAAAGACATTTGGAGCGGGACAGCCTACAGATATTCCAAGTTTTGCATTATCGCAGTTAAATACCAAGCTCAGTAAGAGTTATGTGGTTTATAACGTATTTACCTTTATATCCGATAAGTTTACAACGAATGAATAACGATATATCCTGGTATTAATTGATAGTAGTACGAAAGAGGTATTGCTATTCTGGTATGATCCTTCGTTACCCGCAATAACAGATCATCTTCAAGTAGAAGATAATATTTTCTGGTTTAAAACAGGATCTTCATCTGGGTTAACTACGGGCAAAGATGTTATGATCGTTAACGCAGAAGATAACAGCAGTAATGCAATTGCCAACACTGATATGTATGGAGATATTGAATATATTAGCTCAAATGAGCATCATATTAATGTAAGTCAAGCACCGACTTGGGGAGGGAGCTTTTTTGCAACTTCAAATGATACAGGCTGTCGATTAATAGATTTAGGTGGTAAACACGGTACTCACTTAGCATTATCAACAAACACGTCACAGTTGGATAATGGACATAGTACTTCCAGTTTTAAAAATATAGCACTTTTAGCATTAAATGGTAAGGTGCTTTGTATGTATAGTTTTTCTATTGGCGGAGGATTTGATAGAATATGGACTACATTAGGTAGTAATCCCTCACCATTAGGAAACTCAAATTATGTTAACCTTGTAGATTCAAGTGATTACACATCAATGTATGTTGCCAGTATGATTACTTTTAATGATGCTATTTATGTTCATTATAGCGGGGTAAAAAGTGGTACCAGTAAAATATCAAATTTTATATATAAATATACGGTTGCATCTAATGGTACTATATCAGAAACATTGGTCAACGATGACTTCTTATCTGCTCTAACAACTCCTTCAGCATCAGCAAGTGTCCCTATAAGTTACTTTTACACATTTGAAACAGGAGCTTGTTTTTTATTAATTCCAGGAAGTGGTCTATGGAAAATGGCTACTACTGACAGTGCTTTTAGTGTTGTCTCTGGTACGCCAAGTAATACATCTGGTTACTCTTGGATAGGAATGACATCAATTACAAATACAGTATCTGGTACTGCTAACTATTTAGTATTAGCTGAAACAAAATCAAGTACTCACAATCATAAATTACATTATGGATTGTATAATTCTGTAAGTGGAAATTTTACCTGGACAGATTCTGGTGTACAAGATTATACTTTGCACTATATAGATAAAATGGATTTTGGAGAAAATTCAAATAAGAATGAATCATTGGTTATTCATACAGAAAAGTCAGATACAACATTATATGTCCAATACAGCACTGCAAATAATTCTAATATTGTATTAGCCTGGGCAGATCTTTCATCCAGCAATTTTACAACTTCAACCGTTATTACGTTTATTAAACACTCTTATAAAAATCCAAATGGCACAAAATATCTTCATATTGGCACAAATGATTCGGGTGTTTTTGGAAGTGGAATGGTTCACGGTAGGCTGTATAGAATAGACACAAGTAAAACTGTCTCTCCATTAAATGATAATAATCCCGATAGTTATAAAGGATGGAATCCGACTTGTTTTGATGATGTAGTTACTGGATTTTCCAGTGGCAACTATTTCTTTACTCACGCAAAAGCACACATTGGTGCTTATGGTATTGAGTATAGTACAACAAATTCTGTCGCAAAATCAGCATTAAATAGATTTACTGATATTGGATGGGGTTCTGGAGCCTGGAATGGTACAGGAACAGTAGATTATAGATGGACAAACTTAAACGATAAGTACACCTTTTCAGAAATATCAGAAAATAATACTACTACAACTCCGACAATATATCATAATACAGATAAGAATCCGATCGTACCTACAAACGACACTGTGCGATTGAATCCTGGGGCGATTGGTAGGGTGTCTAATACAGAAGCAAAAGGAATATGGTTAGGATATATAAATAGAACTTTATTTAACAATGGATATTCTATTAGTGGTAATTGGTACGGGTATGTAAACACATTAAATAATCCCTTCAAGGTTGCAGTTAAAAACACGTATAAAACAAATAATGCTATGAGAG
>Ga0181405_1000224_pt1 | contig 19833 bp, 19 predicted proteins | sample 28SPOviralmetaG_FD_130134 | JGI IMG/M metagenome (GOLD analysis project Ga0181405, IMG submission 130134) | Marine viral communities from the oligotrophic San Pedro Time Series (SPOT) site, San Pedro Channel, CA, USA - 28 SPOT_SRF_2011-11-29 | ecosystem: Environmental > Aquatic > Marine > Strait...
CTTGTGGCTTCTGTAATTTAGAGATATCTGGTGCAGCAGGTGGTCCTTTTGGTAATGCTCTATCTGCTAAATCTTTAACAGCAGAATTCCAATCATTATCATCATCTCCAGACCAATAGTCAACAGCGGTTACTCTATTTTTTAAATCTTCATCGCTACCTTTTTCAACTTCTTGGGCAAATTGAGAGTATGTTCTTTTGATGACATTAATATCTCCAAGGTCTTTTCTTGCTATATTTTTCTTTTTCATATACTCCCCGAATGCTGTTGCAACTTGAGGTTCTTTCAGTGCTCTATCCATTAATTTTGCAAATAGTGGAGTATCTCCTTCATCGTAATAGACTACATTTGTTAGAGCGTCAATTACCTTACCATCTTCAGTTGTTTTGAAAGAAGGGAATTTAGCTTCCACAATCGTTTCTTTTTTACTTAAACCAGTAAGCTTATTTTCTACTAAGAATTTTTTTAAATCAAAATTATTCATTATACTATTCTTTAAAATTATTTATTATTTTTTAGTCTCTCTTAATGATCCGTTTACCGGAGGTGTATAAACAGTATTTTTAACTGGTTCTGCTTCTCCTAATGGAGCTTCACCTGAGTTATGTCTGTCTATATCTCTTTGAGAGATAACTTTTACTTTTGGTTGATCTAATCCTTTAGTAAATCCTTTTTTAGTTACAGGTCTAAGATCTTTTATAAATGCTGTTTCGATAGCTGGAGCTAAAAATCCTCCAACTTTTAAACCTTCTTCATTTCTTATATCACCCATTGCATCGAATGCTTTCTGAATCTTGCCTCTAGTCTTATCGTAATATGATTCTATATCTGTTACTACATCTTGCAATTGTAGAAGTACTGTTTTCATTCCTTCAAATCCTCCGTAAGTATCAGTCATTTTAGCTAATTCTTGAGTAGCAGCTTCGTTAAGAGTACCTTCTTCTAGTACTTTTGAAATGATAGCTTTGATGTTTTCTTTTACGATTTCATCTTTACCCATTGCGTTTTTGATAGCTTTATCTTTAGCGGCCATATAATCATCTTTATCAACGTCTCCATCTCCATCGTGATCTTTACCTTTCTTTTCGCTCATTCCTTTATGAAATATATCGAATTCATGTCCTGCTAAATCAAATCCATATTCATCTGCTATCGCTATTACTATTTCCATAGCAGCTTCTTTTTCGCTAATATCACCATCGAACATTAACTCTTCTACAGCATCTTTAATAGAAGCCATTACACCTCTACCTTCTTTAACTACTACTTCAGCTTCTTCTAATTCTTTTCTATTAGGATTAGCACCTTCATTAAACCCAATTAAGGTTTGCTTGATAGCTTTCTTAAAGTTTCTAATGTGATCTAAAGCTTCTGATTTATCTCCGTCTTTTATTGCATCAATTGCATTACCTAAGTGGCTATTTTCTGAATGATAGTTAACATCTTCAAAAGAGTTGTATAAAGCTTGTAGAGTATCTAAGTTAGTATTTAATCTAATTTTCATACCAAACTCTAACATACCTTCATAATCAAAGTCACTAGAAAACATATCACCTGGTTTATATACTTTTACAGGTTTATCGTCTCTACCGTACTTTTCGATAGCTTTCATATCTTCGTCAGATAATTCTTCTTCCATATTTTTAGCAGCTGCTTTGTATTTAGTAGCATCGCTTCCGTCAGTTTCTGGTTTCTTATTACCTTTTCTGTCAATACCCATTACTTCACCTACGAACTTAGCTTTAGCTGCGTCGAAGTCTCCTTTATAAAGACTGTCAACTACTTTTCTACCTAAAGTTTCTAATTCATCAGCATTTAAAGAATGTGGTCTATTGAACCCAGACAAGTACCCTCTTCCTATATCTCCGTAATCAGCAGGGTCAATAACATCTTCTACAGACTTAGCAACTTTTTCTTGCATATAATCTCCAGGCATTTCATAGTTAACTGATAAATACTCTTCAAAATTATCTAAAGCAGCTTGAGGCTCTTGATCTTTTGATTCAGGGTGAGTTTTAAAGAAGTCTCCTATAATTTCATCATCAACCAAACTCTTACCTGTTTTAGGATTAGTATAATGTTTAATGATAAAATTAGCAATAGACTCTTCTTGGTTGCTTTCAGCCATACCGTGAAGGTCTTTATACCAAGCTTTATATTCTTGATCTCTATCTAAGTTAGCTAGTAACTCAGGAGCTAAAGAATCTAATCCGCTATCATCAACCTGTTGTACTGCTTTTTCTGCTTCATCTGGATCTTCAACGTATTTTAATATAATGTCACGTAAAGCATCCATGCTTTCATCATCAAATACTGTTGGAACACCAGCCTCTTCTTTTAAGTCAGCTTTTTTCATTCCGTTAAAAGTATCTACTTTATTCTTTTCATTTGGTTCAACCATTTTATCATGCTTGTCGACCTTACTAGACTCGCCTGACATTAAGTTAAGGTAATGAAGTGGATCTTTCTTTAAATTTTTAAGAGCTTTATCTTTTGCTTTAGCTTGATCTTCTTCTGATACTTTATCATGAGACATTAGTCCCATAGCTTCTAGTTCAGCATCGATTCCTCTTCTAATAGCATCATCAGATATATTATGGAATTCAGCATATTCTGGCATTTTATCTGCTTCAGAAATCATTCCTTTTTGCTTAAGTATGTTTACAGTATCTTCAAATCCTAAGAATTGATTGATAAGTTGAGGCCATGCCATACGAGCATCTCTAACGAATTGTTTCTTTGAAAATGATTCGTTTAATACCCCTCTATATTTTTCAGTTAACGTTTTCATCTAAATAATCAAACATTTTAGTGTTATAAGGTCTTTTTTTTTGCTTTACAGTCTTGTAACCTAGCTTTTCAGCTTGTTTTGTTGCTCTATTTTTTTTATTGCCTTTTGCAAAAGCAAATGGAGTTTGATAGCCTGCAACGCCTGCTGTCGTACTCAATTCTTCAATTACTTCTCTAACCGCTTTAACTAGCTTACTTCGTTTCATAGTTTACGCATTTCGTTAACTAGATCGTAATATTGCATTAGGTTAATTAAGTGGTTATCAGAAATCTTCTCAGTCTTCTTTAAAGGACTAATCCCTTTAAGAACTTCCTGTAATTTTATTTTTACTACCTCGTCTTTAACTTTACTTGCTAGTTCGTCGATTTCTTTTCTAATCTTCTCTACTTCTTCATTAACTAAGTTTCTTAGTCTTGCTGTAGAATTAACTGAGGTTATAAATTCTTTTAGTATATTCTTTTGTTCTGGTAATAAAGTTTTATAGTTAGAGTTAAATTTCTCTAATAAAATTTTATACGTTAATAAACGTAAATCTTTATCGTACTTAGAATATTCTTCTATTAATGTATCTTTTACTGCTTCTTTATCTATCTCTGTAGATGTTAAATGCTCTAATACAGTTAGTTTATTATTAACTAAAAAATCCGGATTTACTAATGTTGGATTATTTTGAGCTTCTAATAGACAGTATAAAGCTGCAAGAGGTTTATAGTCTCTTACTTGAATAGCAAAAAATTCTTCTATATTATAGCTTTCTTTTAATTCTGCTATTAACTTATATTTAGCTTCTTTTAAAGCCTTCTGGTTAAATTTCCTTGAAATTTCGGTAATTGTAGATATAACTGTCTCTGCTCTAGCTTCACTTAAACTATTATTCTTTAAAATATAATCATATAATTTTAATTCTTTTGCTAATGCAGTATTACCGCCGAAGTATGTTTTTAATATACCGACTGCAGCCGACTCATTCTTAGATAATGTATCAGCAGCGATTTGTTTAACTAACAGTTCGAAAATTAAACCGGTATTCTTAAACTTGGAATGTTTTATCTTCATAATATACGGTTACTATATATAAATATGGGTTAGTCCTCTAAATCTCTTAATTGACTTTCATCTAAGAGGTTAGACTTGGTTTCTTCTGTCTTTTCAAAGATTAATTTCTTTTTATCTTCAAAAGAATCTTTGATTTGATGATAGACTGTTTGTGCTTTAGTTGTGTTAGTTTCCATCATATTTTCGTTGTCAGATGGAAATCCTCCATGCATACCATGGACTCCTAATCTATCTCTACCGCCCATTGGATCATCGTTAGTTCCGTATATCGATGCCTTCTCTTTAGGTCTACCGCCTTCAGGTCCTATTTCATTATATCCATCTGGTACAGATCCCATTGCTCCGCCTTTCTCTGTAGCGGTAGCTCTTCTACCGTACATTGAGGCTAAGTCATGAGGGGTACCATATGATCTACCTGATTTAGCAGGATCATTACCTTCAGCTTCTATTTGAGCATGTCTAAAGGCTCTCTTACCATCTTCTCTAACTAAATCTCTCATCTCATTATAAGTATCTTCTGACATATCAAATATGTTTTCATAAATGTAGTCTGAAGAGAATAATTTAGAATCTTTCATTTGATTAGCTAGATCAATCTTTTCTTTTAATAGAGCTACCTTCTCTTGTTCGTATATTACAGAAGGATTAGTAAGCTTTAATTCGAAGTTAGTTAAACTTTCTCCGGTAAAACCTTGAGTATATAGATGAACCAAAGCTATTTTAGTTAACTCTGATTCAATGATTTTTTGTATTCTTTCAACAGTTCTAGCGAACCTAATATCTTCTGCTGCAAGTGTTGCTTTACCTTGTAAGTCTCCTTCGTATCCGAAATATGCTTTCGGTATTTTAAGAGCTGCAAACATTTTAGCTTGTAGATACTGGATATCATTTGTTCCGTCATAATCTAAACCTTTAGTAGTTTCGATTCTAGTAGAAGCATCTCCGCCTCTAACCGGTATATAGAAATCCTCCATCATATTCTGCATATTGAACTTCAAGTTATATTGACCTGTAGATGGATCAACATAAGGAGTCTTTTTCATAGTGTTGATAGTCTTTTGCATAAACTGATCAACTTCTGCAGGAGGAATAGAACCAACATTAACAAAGAAAGTTCTCTTTTCAGGAGCTCTCATTATACGGTGAATTAACATCGCATCTTCCATTAACGTTAATTGTTTAAATATTTTTCTAGCAGGTTCAATATAAGATCTACCGTAAGGTAAGTAAGCATGATCAGATATTAATCTAAAGTGAGCAACTTCGTAATTATCTAATTTAACTACTTTATTATCTCTTCTAGGAATATAGTTAGGATCTTGTGATGCTGCTATACCATCAGGATCTATAGTAAATTGAACTTCAGAAGGTTTTTCTGGGTTAGCACCTTCGTGTCTGTTCATATTATATACTGTGTAAGGAAGTACGTTGTAAACACCAAAGGTTTCAGCTATTTCTAGTTTTAAGAAATAATCTCCGTACTTTAACATTCCTCTTACCCATGACCATAAGTTAAACTCTACGTTTAATACATCGTAAAATAGGTTATATAATACTCTTTGTAGATTCTCATCTGATGATTTAACGGATAGTACTTCTCCTAAATCGTTCTTTAAGGTAGCTTCATCGGCTAATATATCTAAAGCAGAAGCAATAATTGGATCGGTATCCATTGCTTCATAATCTGAGTATAACTGGATTCTTAACGTTTGATAGTTAAGACTTGGATTAAATAAGTTTTTACTATTAAATACATGTAATCTTGAGAATCTATCGATAAGTGCGTTAGTCTCAAAGTTACCAGTAGTTTGTATACGGTTTATGTCGGCTACCTTAAGATCGGTACCTCCTACGTTCCTTATTATTACATCCGAAGAGAAGAGTCTTTGTAGTCTTCCAAATAATGATTTATCGGCCATTCAATGAATATTTAGATTCAGTATATATTATAAATAGCTACGTTATAATAACCAAGATATATCTTCTTGTGACCCGTAGCCATTATCTATAAGATAAGGATTATTTTGCTGATTTCCAACTGATTTCATAACTGCTTTGTTTTTTGCATTTAAATTTTGAAAAGATGATAGTTGAGCTCTAGCTAAATCCATACCTTGTTGTCTTAATCTCAATGCAGTATCTCGTACATATAAAGCAGTTGCTGCAGATATAAGTAAATCATCGTTATAGTTGATCTGTGCTTGAGGTTTACCGTTTTTCCATACAAATACTCTCATTTCTCCTAATAATCTCTTAGACTGTATGGTTACTCCTCTTTCTCTTATATATTCTATCATTTTAGCTACTACTAAAGGTCTAGTTCTAACTGACATAGTAAAGCCTGGTACTAATTTATCTCTTTCGTATTTAGACATATAAGATTCTACTGTTTCCATTTGAGAGGTAGAACTATAATATAAGTTACTATATTGACGTTCTAATATCTGTTCTATAGTAGCCCATCCTATATTAGCATTTTCTACTACTAATAATGCATCATTATATTCTGATGCTATTCCTACTAATACGTTACCAAAATCTTTAGGAGATAATTTACCTTTATACTCACCAACTTGTGTACATGATTCTATATCAAATATATGAAATGCAGAATAATCGGCAGAATCACCTCTAGCAACATCAGCTACTACCATATAAGATTTAGTATAATCTACTCCTTCCCATATCCATAAATTACCATCTACACCTCTTTTTTCTAAAGGTTCTTTTAAGTATGTTTGTTCATAAAACATCATATCATCTGGTTCGAATACTGTATCACCAGAAGCTAAGAAATCACAATCACACTCTTGACCTGCCATTCTAGGACCTAAGTCTGAGTCTTGTTGTTCTCTCCATGCTTGATCTCTTTCAGGATGAACCGTCCATGGTAGTTTTATAGGTAAGAAGCTATTTTCTCCTGCTTCTGCTTTCTCCCAAGTTTGATGGAACCAGTTACCAATACCATTAGGTGTTGATAAAGCCATACATTGACCACCGGTTGCTAAGGTTTGTTGAGCTGCTGTAAACGTTTCTTCAATGTTATCAACAAAGGCTGCCTCATCGATAAGTAGTAATGATACTGCCTCGGATCTTGCTGCATCAGTATTAGAAGATTTCGCTGTAATTTTAGATCCATTTTTAAGTCTTAAAGATAGTTTATTCTTTTCTAATGCTGTCAAACGTAACCATTTAGGTAACTGATCATACATAAACATTGTCTTCGAAACTAAGTTACGAGCTGTAGCTTGAGTAGTTGCTAAAGCAAGAACGTTTTTATCTTTATGAAATAACATTAACCATAGAGAATAAGCAGCAGATAAAGTTGATATACCTAACTGTCTTGACTTTAAAGTAATAATATATTGATTATCTCTAAATAAATGTAATACTTTAGACTGAAATGGATAAAGATTAAAGAGTATTCTACCACGAGTAGGATGCTGAATATAGCAGTACTTCTTCATAAAGTACGCCGGATCCTTAGCACATTTTATATACTCCTGTGCTATTATCTTTTTAATATCTTGTGCCATAACTAACTTACTTTAATGTAAACAGATGAAATAGAACTTTTTGATCCTGCATAATTAACTATGTCTGTTAATGCATTGGACACTGATGCTTTATCTCCTGTTTCAATAATCTTTATAAACGAAAGAGCTTGATATTTTGATGATATCCAGTCAGTACTCTTTTCTTTTAGTTCTTCAGAGGATATATTAAACCCTCCGTATTTTTTTGCAATATCAATAAAGTTGTTTACAAACTCATCTGATAAATTAATCGAATCTGCTAATGCATTTTTCTGAGTAGGTAGTGGATCTAGTCCTGCTTTCTGAATTAGTAAGCTTATTACTCCTCCTCCGATCTTTCCTTGGTTAGCAGTCTTACCTTTTATTTCTCCTTGAAAGCTTGTACCATCTGTGGTAAAGGTTCTTAATTGCATCTTTGTGCCAGAGTCAAAATTTATGTAAGCATCTTTAGATGTAGGTGATACTGTAGAAGAAGCGTATCCATCTTTTTCAGCAGATGTTTCTTTATTTAGAACACTCATTTTACTGTCTGGTCCTAACTTCTTTAATGACACTCCTATAAGTTTCTTTTCACTGAATAACTCTAATAGGTGGTTGTTTAATTCAGCTATATCTCCATTACGTAGTGTAACGTTTTTAATTGATGGTGATACAATCCATATATCTGCAGGGTTCCATTTATCATCTGATATTCTCCATCCGTTATCTTTTCTAACTTTTTTCCAGGCTGTGTATATAGAATCTACAAATGATGAGCCTCTGTGGTATTCAAAACCAGTTCCTGCAAAAGAGTTAAGTTTCTTAGCAGTATTAATAAAAGTTAAAGCCCAACCTGGTGAATTAATAATAAATTGAATTATATCAGCAACTGGAGTATTAGAGTCAATATCACTTACTACAGAATTAAGTTTTTCTTCTGTTAAATCTGCTACTGAGATTTCACTACCTATCTTCTGTGCTAAAGCATTAACTAAGCATTGAGCTGTTTCTTGAATAGCTGTCTGTGCAGCACCACCTCCAGAACCTTTACCTCCTCCAAAATCATCAGATTTTTTAAGTTTAGAAGTACTTATTTTATTTCCTTCTTTATCTTCTAAGGTAACTGGTCCTTTGCTTATATCCCAAGCTTCTAATTCTGCTACTTTAGATCCTGCTGGATCGTTAACTAAAAAAGTTCCGCCTTTATCTAATTCTAAAGGTTCTTTATTTTTAATTTTGTAGATTAGTATATCTATCCTTTCTTCTTTTGTTTTAGAGTTTTGCTTACTTAACTCTTTAGGAGTAAGGGGTGTTTCATTTAGATTAAAACCAAACATAGATTCAAATAGAGCCATATCCTTTTCATTATTAATGTCAGGATATCCTTTTTTGGTCTTATATGACCATTCTAATATGACTCTATCGATAAGATTCATTATGCTTCTGGTTCTTCTGCTGGCTCTTCAAAATCAACTGGTTCACCTGTTAGGTCAGCTCCGCCTTCTTCACCGCCTTCTTCTCCTCCACCTCCGGCAGTATCATCTAAACCACCTCCGCCGCCTCCGGCAGTATCAGTTCCAGGAAAATCTCCTCCACCGCCTCCAGAAGAGTCTCCTGAATCTACATCAGCAGGTTCTCCTTCTCCGGCTCCGGTCATTGGACCTTCTTTGTACAATACAGCTAATTTATCTAACGCTTGTTGATAATCGTTTATTTTGTCGATATAAAATCTTTTACCCATTATCTGAGCTTCAAATCCAGTACCGGTCCATTTTAAGATATAATCTTGACCGTTCTTTAGATTAATTCTAAACTCAGTAGGTCTTGGAGAAATCCAATCGATACTATCGACAAATTCTTTAAAGTCTTCTGTTTGTAATTTTATAATAGCTGCCTGTAAAGTAGGAAACTTAGATAATATTTGATCTGTAGCATCTTCTAATACAGTCTCTTTAGAAGCTTCTTTATCACCTTCTTCTTCAGGTTTAGGTTCATCTTCTACTTCATCTACTAAAGACTCATTTACGTTTTCCTTATAGTAGTCTGGATCTTCATAGTAATCGTCTTCTTCTCTTCTACGTTGTTCGTAGTCGGTATAATCATCATACCTATCTTCATCACTTTGAGCGTAATTTAATAAGTCGTTTAACGCAGCATTATTATGTAATCTAGGATTTATAATTCTTACTGTATTAGGATGAGTATCACCTCTTCCTGTGAAGAGTTCGTAATCTATACCTTCTTCATATTTCCTTTTTAAATAATCTACAACAGCTTGTATTGCGTCTAAATCATATCCAAAATGAACTTCATCATTTGAATTTTCATTCATATCGTATCTTCGCAGTGCGCTCATTATACGATCAATTTTCTTATCTATATCATTAAGGATTGCTCCGTAATCATCTGCTATTGGACCTCCTTCAGGTTCAGCTTCTTGCTCCATATTTCTTAAAACATCAGCTCTTTCGTCTTCTAAGTCTTGAAGTTTTAATCTCAAATCCATAGCTTTCTCTAAACTGATACCTCTTGATTTAGGTGCTTGTTTTTTAGCCTGTTGAGCTTTCATTCTTGCAGCTCTTACTTTAATAGCAACTGGATCGTTTACGTCCATTCTTTCGTCAATCTTAGAAAAAGCTGATTCGATACCTTCCATCATTCTTTGCATTTTAAGCAGATTATACTGCTCAGGTCTTTCTGTTCTAAGGTATCTTTGTAGTTTTCTAAAGTTAGTTTTAGTTAAATCGAAAAACTCTCTAGCTGCTTGGTCAGTTCTAATATCATCAGATCCCATTAACTTTTTAATATCAGCTATAATATCTGAAAAGTTTTTATATAAAGATCCAAAAGAAGGAAGTTTAATTACCTTATGTCCTATTTGCCCTGTCTCTTTATTTTTACTGTAAGTCTTAAAATATGTTTCCATACTACTGCTAAAGAAATCATGTTCCCCGTTAAACATTGGCTCACCGTATCTTTTAACGATACCAGCTCTTTGTTTATCAGTAAGATCTTCCCATTGTAAAACGTTGCTATTAGCTTTCTTTTCCATTTCAGCTTTAGCCATTTCATCTATAGTACCTGAAGTTCTACCTCTTTTGGCATAAAAAGCTCTTTGAGCTGCAGCTTCTCTATCTAAACCACTCATTACGTGGTCAACTATCTTCATTAAAGCAACAGGAGAAATTTCTTCTGGTGAGTAATTACCGTCGGTATAATATGATTCGATACCAGCTATTCTTGATCCGCCTTTACCGTTCATACCAGCTTCTCCAGCTTCTGCATCATCGATAGAGTAACCTCCTAATTGTCTGATATAAAATTGATTTTTATCTTTATCGAAGTCAAATATTACATATTGATCATTAGTATCTGATCTTCTTGTAACCATAAAGCTATTATCACTGTGAAAATGATCTTTTACGTGGTACTTAGTATTTAAGTAATCGAATAGTTTACCGCTATCCATTTCGTTAAGCAGTTCGCTGTATGACTCTAATATGAGTTTTTCTAATTTATGCATACTATTTCTTTTTCTTTTTGTAGCCTTTATGCCAGTGTTCTTTTTGAGTAACTATTTTTAACTCTTCAACAGGAATATCTTCTACTACTTTTTTACCTTCTTTAAATAATACGTCATAATGAGTAACAACATATTTATTTCCTTCTTTTATTAAGGTATGTTTTTCTGGAATGCAAATACCTTCTCCGTATGTTTCATGAACTACCTTAGCAGCACAATCGTGTTTATATCCAGGAGCTGATTCTTTAGATAGTTTATCTAAATATTTAGCTTGATCGCCATGTCCTTTAACAGACTTCTTTAATTGCTTTACAATCTTCTTAACTTGGCTTTTTTCTTTTTTATCAAGTTCAGCTTCATTCTTTTCAGCTTTTGTAGCGTAAATAGCTTTTCTTTGAGCGTCAGATTTATACTTACCTTCATCCATATCATCTTCTTCTTCATCGTAGTATTCTTGAATCTCTTCGATGATAGATTCTAATGTAGTGTCGTATCTATTAGAACTTGAACCGAAATCAAAGGCACCGTAAGCATCTCCTTTAGATAGCATTCTTGGAAACTTCTCTCTAACAATTTCTCTAGCTTCATCTCCTTTTTGAGCCAACTCATCTAAAATAGCTTGTAGATCATAGATAGCATTTTTTTGATCTGATGAAAGTTCAGTTAATTCTTGATTATGATGAGTTCCTGCTACTGCTTGATCTAAATGTTTTTCTAATTCTTTCTTTTTAGCAGTTAAATCTTTTAATTGAGATACTACTGATTTATCACCAGCTTTGTATTGTTTTGCTAATTCTTTCATTTTAGCAACTACTTGACTATGTGCTTTTTGAATCTTAGCAGCTTTTATCTCGTCAATATTTTTACGTCTTGGATATTGAGTTGACATATCTCTTAAGTCACCAACAACTGATTGCATTGCTTTTGCTAATGTTTCAAACTGATCGGCAGTAACTTGAATATAATCTCCTCCAAATTCAGTTTGTGATGGTACTGTGATTTGTACCATTACTCCTTTTTTGCCACCAGAGAATCTTTTTATTTGCATACCGCCTTTATCGTATAGTTCAGTACCTTCGTTAACTCCTTCTTCTAAAGCTAACTTATCAATAAGAGGTTGTTTTTCTTCTGAATCTAAATAGTGATATGCTGCAGACATATAGTCTCTAGCTAATATTAATTTCTTTTGCCACCAGTTAGGAAAATCTACTTCCCCATCTACTTGATCATATTGAGCTAATTTCTTTGCTAATTTAGCAGCATAAGTAGCTGTTTCAAAAGCAGATGACTTTAACATACTAGGCTCATCATCTTGATGTCCTACATCTAAATCATCTTCTCCGTGTCCTTCATTAAATGATTTCATCCAGTTAGCTAAGATCTCTCTTGCTTCTCTTTTATCTAAACCAAATTCTTTTTGCAAATAAGGAGCAGCACCAAACATATTAGTTACTCCTGAATCTCTTAATGCTAATAAGAAATCACTATATTTTTTATCTATATTTTCTCCTAAAGGTGTCCCATCATCATCGTAAGCTACTCCATGATCTTCCTCATCGTCTTTTTGTTCTTGGTCAGGATCGTAAGCTTCTTCTAAGTCGTGACTTGCGTCTACTACTTGAATACCTTGAGACTGTAAATCCATAGCTGCATCGTATATAAATGCTGCAACATCTTCACCTGGTTCTCCGTCATCTTTAGCTCTAAAGTTAAAGTATATGATCACATTACCGTCTCCATCGTCATCTACTATATCAGTTTTAACATAAGTTGGATCTAAATTTTGATCTAATACAGCCATTGCTTTTTTATAATCAGATCTTGCAACCTTAATATATGTAGTTTGATGTGCTCCTTCTCCTTCTTTAACTCCTACTTTGTCTCTTTTAGCAAATACCTTTTCTTTGTCTTCATCAGATAGTTGACTAAAATCTTTACCTCCAAATTCTTTATGAGCAATTAAATCCAATCTATCTGTTTCTTCATGGCTTAACTCTCTACCTTTATAGTTTACTTTTTCATTTAGAGATTTGAAGTGTTTTAATAGCTCATTTGCTAGTACATCAACGTTAACGATTGCCTCTCCTGAAGGTTTAACACCTACATCAACTAACTCTTTATCGAATGAAAAATCTACTAGGTGCAACGAATCGTCACTAATATAGAAAGAAAATTCATCTGTACCGCCTTCTCCTTTGTACGTTACCTCTATATCAAAGCTGTTAGGTTCAATACGGTGAGCTTTCATTCTAGCTAATTCATCACCAGCCTTCTTTAAAGCTATAGCTAATGCTTTACCCACTTGTTTAGCAATTGCTTTAGTTTCGTTATTGTCAAACTCAACGCCTGAGTTTTTATCTAATTCTTTTAAGTCTTGACCTTTTGCAGTTTCAATTCCAGTTATAGCAGGATCTTTTTTAAGGTCCATAGCAGTTTTTCTGTCCATTTGTACAGCTTTAGTTTCGCCGCCTTTGGTAGAGATAAACATAGTTTCCTCTTTTTCTGCTAATTGCTTTTGTAGGGATTCTTTTATAGTAGTGAGTTGCTCTACTGTATTAGTAGAGAAGAGTTGGTCTGTTGCAGGAGACTTAGTAGATTGAATGCTTTGCAAAGCAGATTCTACCTGCGTTAGACGTTTTTTGATTTCATCGTACGTCATCGTAGTGTATTTTATTGTATAGCTATATAAATAAATAGATTAATCTTCCCAAATAACGTTTTTAAACTTTTCTGGTGATAATCCAAAATAATCTGTTCTCCATTGTGTTTGCTCAAAGAAATCTAAATTATACCATTCATCTTTCTTTTTCCACAATGTTTTAGCAATATCATCCCAATCTTGATTGATAACGAATTGCTCTATTTCTTGTTTCTTTTCCATCACATGACAGAAGTTAAAAGAATCCCATTCATAGTGAAATACTTCAAAGACAGCATCTGCTGATACATAATCTATTGAAATATCTATTCCCCATTTAGGTTTCATTTTAACTAACTTAAACAACATAGGATTAGCTTCATTTGCTAAATATTCAATTTGCTCTAAAGCAGTAGAATAAAATCCTTTTCTTTCAAATAAGTCTGAGTGATTAATATGAGCTCCTTCTTTTTTATCACATAAGATCCAGTCATATCTTAAACAATCTTCATGTCTTCTTGCTATAGGTTCAAATCCGTTATAAGGGAGGAAAGCCTGTTCGGCTTTAGTTAAGTGATAACCATTTTGATCAAATAAATCCACAGATCGTGGATCTTTTAGAGTTTCTATCTCTTCAGTGGCGTCTAAAAAATAAGCATTACGATTTAATCTATTGTCTGCTATTTTCATTCTTTTTTCCTGATTTCATATTTGCACACCAGTGATACATTTTTCCTTTCTCACCACCGTACTTTTTAGCTTTTGTTCTCAAGCTAGTTACAGAACCTTTACAACTAGCACCAGATTTTTTTACTCTACCTGGTTTAGATTTACCTTTAACTTTACCGTCTTTAAAGTTTTCGTCTAATACTTCTCTTACGAGCTCTAATATTTGTGATTTTTTAAAAGGCATTTCTTTTTTCTAGTTCTCTTTTAATAATGTTTTTCTTCTTTCTATAAGAAGGATTTTCATACATCTTTTTTAATTCCTCTGTAGATGTATTAGATGGTGTATAATGTATCCAGGTAAATGTATTTAACATCTTACCTCTCTTGTCTCTATCGTATTGTTTAGTACTAGGTTTTAATTTAGCAGGCATTATTTCTTTTTCCAAATTTCGCCTCTTCTACAACGAACAACTGCCCCGGAGGCGTAAGCTGATGGCCAGGTGTCATATTTACTCTTTGCTAATCTAGTACATCTATCGTCTTTCTCCATTATAACCTCTTTACCTTCTCTTTCTTGTAATAAACCTACAACTAGATTTCTAATATCTTCTTTAGTTACTTTTTTATACCCAGAACCAAATGGTGCTGCTTTATCATTATGATTAGGAGCTACATTTTCTTTATTATATTGAGTTACTGGAGGAACTTTAGATCTTTGTTTATCTTTAGGATCACTTAATCTAGCTCCTCTTTCTTGAGCATCTTTAGTTAATCTTCCTTTTACTAAGTTACCTGATTTAGTAAAGTAATGTCCTTTTGGAGCACCTTTAGTTTCTCCTTTTAGAGCTTTACCTGCTTTCTTTGCATCTTTGTAAGCATTAGAGTTACCATGAGATGATTTCTTTCCAGCTTTTTTCTTAGCATTTATATTAGCCCAAAGGCCTTCTTTTTTTACGGTTGCTTTTTTAGTATTTTTCACGACTGTTTTTCCTTTACTACCTGCTTTCTTTTTCTTTGCTGCAGTAGCGGCTCTTTGGCCTTTAGTTAAACTTTGTGCTTTCGCTTTTGGTAAACATCTATCAGGATTTTTTTTATTCTTAGAAGTTCCGCAAGGTCCTGCTATATTACCAGAAGATGATATTCTTACCCACTTTTCTTTTTTAAACCAATCACGCAAAGATTCCTGTACGAGCTCTCTCATAAAAGCATAAACATCAGCAGGTATCTTTTTATTTGTATCGGTCATTACCCTCCTATTTTTACAACTTCAGATAAAAGTTTAATTACAACACCGGCAAGCACTGTAAATATAATCCAGAGTGCTTTATTGACTCCATCTCTCCATCTTGATAGATCTTGGACTTCAGCCATTTTTTTTGCAAACTCTTTATCTCCTTGTTCCATCTTTCTCCTGAAGGTCGTGTTTTGGTTTGTCTTTACAATTACTCCGTCTTCAGGATTAAGTAATGTGTATTTAAGATCCGAAATATCTTGCTTTAGGTCTTTTACGTCCTCTACCATAGCCTGGAGTTCTCCATTTGGCATATGTTTTTTAATATGTACAAGCTCTGATAATACGGATTCTAGCAGCTGCTTTTGTGTCATAAGGCTTTAATATAGTAATGTAAATATAAATATAAATATATACTACTCTAGCTTATTACGTAAGTAAGTAATAAATTCTTGGAATTTCTCTGTATATAGTTCTTTTGTCTTACTTTTATTAACTTTCCATGTCTCAACATCTCCTTGTTCAGTAACAAAAGAATCATCAGCATTCTTCATTTCTTCCAATTCTTGCTCTAGTTGAGCTATGAAATACTCTATATTTCCTTTACGAGCATGCATTAAATAATTTTCATATTGCCCGTTCTTTTTAAGTTCAGCTTCATAATCTATAAAACAGTTGAAGCACATTTTATGAACTTTATAAATCTTCTTACTTAGGTGATGATGCATTGAACCTCCACATTTAGGGCAAGCTAAAGGTACATGTACTGCTTTTTTAGCTTTATCTAATTTGGTAACGTTCTGCTTTAAACCATTTTTGATAGTCCACTTCTTACCATTCTCTTCCCAAACATCGCCTTCTTTATGTCTATTTGACGTTCTTTTATACCCAGATTGATACTTAGTCTTAGATGTGTAATCTTTATTAACTAAGTTTCTTATTCTCTCTACGTCTGATGGTCTAAACTCTTTTTTTAGAGCATTATCACTCATAACCTAACTCTTTTAGTCCTTGAATAGCAGGACCAATATCACCACCTTTTACTCTAAAAGCGATTCCACCTTTTGCTATCCATTCTTTAATATTTGATTTTTTATCGTCTATAAGAATGCTATTTTCATTAGCATATCTTTGTTTGTCTGCTGAATAAGCCATTATTACTTTAGGCTTAGGGTTTAAATTATTTTTAGCCCAAAGTTGTTTACCTAATCTAGAACCATTATCTCTAGAAGGAGAAGTTAAAAGATCTGGTTTATATGGAGATATAAAGTTCCATAATTCTTGACCTTGTGGCATCCAGTCCATTCCTACCCAAAAACCTACACCTACAATCTTATCAATAAACTTCCAAAACTCTTCTATACCGAATATAGCTTCAAAGTCTTTTGGTTTAACTACTTTCTGAATGTCTTTTAGAGGGTAGTGATCAGGTCCTACTTCGTTTAATTTTTGATGAAATCTCTTTTCGAAATCAGTTAGTACACCGTCCATATCACAGTATATCTTGTATGGAGGAGTTTCTTTTTGTTCCGGAAGCGGATATGCTTCTAATAAATCTACAATACTTGTATTCATATAACCTTTATTTAAGTGTATTTTCTATAGTAAATATACGAACTTTTACGTTCTTAAACAACTTTTTGAGTGACTTTTTTTTCATAAGGCTTATCTTGTATCATAGCTGTGCTTCCGCATTTATTACATTTTGCTAAATATGAACCTGTTTTCCAGTAAGACTTAATCATATATTCATTACAGCACTTCATTAGTTATTTTTTAAACTATCTTCCCAGTTTCTAAAAGTTATATTACCTAACGTATATGCTTCTTTTTCAAGTTCTAAAAGCTTACTATCAGCAGTTGTATCTTGTGTCTGTATATTATGTAAAGTACCTTGTAAGTTTTGGATGTGATGCACCATTTCATGAGCATATGATCTTACAATATCTTTATCGTGTCTACCTGAAGTATATAATACTATTTCTCTACTGTTAGGATCGTAGTATGCAGTTTTACCAAAAAAGTTAGAAGCATTTGCTTCATCTTTTCTTAATTTAACTTCTGGTAAAGGAGTTATATTCATTCCTAATTCTAACATATATTCAGTCAGAGAAGTAATATAATCTTTTAATTCAGGTTTAGATTGTTCTACCCCTTCTTTCATTTCTGGATGAAACATAAACTTAACAATCGTAGCATCTTTAGCTACTTCTTTACCGTCTATTTCTATACCAATTGGATAAGGCTTAGTTTTATCATCTGCCCAATAAGCTACGTCGTAACTTTTATCTTCATTACTAGTTACTAATAAACCTCTATTATAAGTGTCTTCTTCTGCTTGAAGCACAACCATTTTACCGGTTGGTAGAATCATATCACCCATTAGTCGAATATCACCTTCGTCATATCCGTCTTTATTATATCGATTTTCTTCTGTAAAATATCCTTCTACAAATCCTTCGATATTAGATGATAATATTTCTGCTACTATTTTATCTTTCAAATCGTTTAAAATATTTAATATTTCTTCTCTAGACAAATCTTCAGGAAAAAAGTCTGTTATAGTATCTAAATTACCAGATAGTATACTCTTTCTAAAATCTGTTGCTCTTACTCCTGATCCTGGTTTAGAAGCTAAAGCTAATCCCTGTACATTAGGTGCATTTTTAAATGTAGTAACTCTTCTTAAATCTACGAAGTCTTCTTCTGATCTTACTCCTGTTACTGCTACAAATCCAGTTTCAGGATCTGCTTGTGCATAATCTTTTGCAGCAAACATTGGATTACTTCCTCCGTCTAAAATTTCTACATTACCTAAATATTTAGCATAGATATTCCAAATACTCAATGCTTCGTCTTTATCTATACCGTTTCTTTCTCCAGCACCTACAAAAACAATTACTTTACTTATATCTGGTTTTTCATTTGATTTACCTGTAACTAAATCAGCTCCTTTTTCTTTATAGTTATCTTTATTATAAATAGAACCATTATAAGAGCCGTCGAGTAAAGATTTTACTACGTTAAAATGACCTCTATGAGGTGGTTTGAATGCTCCTGGGTATAATGCTATCATGTTAAAAATGCTTGTACTTTTGAATCTATTTCTTTAGGAGTAGCATGTTGTAAAAGCTTTTGAAACTTATCATTAAACAACATATCAGCAATATTATCTAATACTGCTACTTCTCTTTCATCCTGTTTAGCTTTTCTATCTCTATACTTTTTAAGAACTTCTTTCATTTTATCTTGACCAGGTCCTACTCCATTTTTATCGTAAGCATCTTTAAATGCTTTTTTTAGAGCTCTATCTTCGCTATAGTTATTTTTATCATAATCTAAACTACCAATATGTTTTTTAAACTCTTCTTCTTCTTGAGTAGTTAACTCAATAGGTTTTCTAAAACTAGAACCTCCGATTCCGTTTTCTTCGTTATATCTTTTCAAGTAATCTTCTATACCAGAAGGTCCGTTTTTAGCAGCAGTATTAAATGCTTCTATTTCTTTACTATATTTACCTCCTCTATCGGAAACATGAATAGCTAAATTACCGTTTGTAATTTTATCATAATCAGCAATTAATTGGTAAACGTTTCTCCAAGTTGAAAATACTGCTGAAGCAGGTACATTTCTATCAGCTCTAGAAAAGTTAGAAATATAAGAGATCATTGGATGAGTGTATACCATTACCATGAATACTTTGTATCCTTTATCTACTAAAGACTGAATCTTTTTAGGGTTAGAAGCTGTAGTATCCCAAACGAAACTAGTTCCTTTGTCTGCTAGCTCCTCCGCCGTTTTGTCTGCTAGACGTGCTGCCGCCCCTAGATTGTTGTACGCTGGATGATCCGGATCCTCTATATACTTGTCTGGGTTTATTTGAGGGAGTGATGATAGGGACAATTGGCTTAACAGGTACGTTTTGCCTGCTCCAGCTCCCCCTGCCATTACTACCACTTTCGGGCCTGAGGTAGATTCTAAGATTAGATCTGTTAATTTGATCATTGTTATTGTTATTAATTATTTTTACGTCTAGACCTTTGTCTTTAAAGTCTCTTATAACCCTATCCACATTATCTATACGGATAACTCTTCTAGGTTTATTATTTCTAATAGTTACTTGATCACTTATGGTCCTATTATTATAATTAGCTATATTACTCCCTCTCCTACCGACTATGTAAGCAGTATTTGATCTATTTCTATTTCGCCATGCATAATCGTTCATTTCATTTCTCCAGCCGAAGTTATTATAGAATGGATGTCCGTAACCCCATCTCCAGCTATCGTATCTATTCCAGTGATTCCATCCCCATCCATTAAATCCTAATGTATTCCAATGGTTGAATCCATAATTAAAAGAGTAGTTAGATGACCAATTCCACCAGTATTGGTGTGAATTCCAATAAA
>Ga0181405_1000232_pt1 | contig 19513 bp, 30 predicted proteins | sample 28SPOviralmetaG_FD_130134 | JGI IMG/M metagenome (GOLD analysis project Ga0181405, IMG submission 130134) | Marine viral communities from the oligotrophic San Pedro Time Series (SPOT) site, San Pedro Channel, CA, USA - 28 SPOT_SRF_2011-11-29 | ecosystem: Environmental > Aquatic > Marine > Strait...
TCCGTACTGAATCATAACCTCCAGAGAAGGAAATCTCATGTACTGAAAGTACTGATCTTATCCTTAATTGAAGCACTGAAGACATTTGGGGAGCTGACCCTTAAGTTTAAGCATAGAAGCGAAACCGTCGATGATTGGGGGAACCATCGATTTCAGGACGATTTCAAACTCGCTGTCCTTCTCACCCTTGTCGATTTGTTCAATGAAGTGGTTAAGAACACCGACAACGAGCTTCTTCTTCTGGGGTCCCCGCAGTTTCTTGAACTTGGCAGTCTCCATCATGAGGCGGGTGATGATAGGGGGTAGGTCTTCCTTCGTGATACCATCGTCAATATACTCACTCTGAAGTTCTGCGACGGTCTTGATGAGACTATCACTATCAATCTTTCCAGCAAACTTTTCTAAAAATAAATCCATATATAGTATAGATACAAAATAAAATGGATTTGAATGAAATAATATCCAGTGTAGCTTTTGGTATAGGATTTTTACAAATGTATGACCAGGTCAAAAGGCAGGAGGAGAGAATTGATGAGATTGTCGATAAGAAGATGCTCTACATTGCGCTGGTTGCAAATTTGCTGTGGGTTGTTTACCAATATAGAAAGTTCGGGATGAACATATCCACGATATACACATCTGTCAGCTTTATCGTCCAATTATATGTCCTCAAAAAGATTATTGAAAAGGATCTTAAAGATTGAGATCTTATGTTATCCAGTAATGAGCTCTCTCATTCGTGCGTCCGTCAAGCCAACTGTCACCCCCAAGAAGATCTCACCAAAGAAGACATCGTCCTCTGCGAGGGGTCCTAGTCTCACACGGGTTGAGCGACCTAACGATTACCTCTCCGTTGCCGAGCGTGTGAATGGCCGCGCCGCGATGGTTGGTTTCACATCTGCTGTCATTGACGAGATTATGACAGGTAACTCTATTAGCACCCAGTTCCATGATAACATTGGTCTTTCTGTCGCTGTTGCCAGTTTGGCGTTCCTCGGAACAGCGGCGAATCCTAAGGATGAGGGCTACATTCAGGGCTTTTGGAAGCCTGAGACTGAGCTCCTAAATGGACGACTCGCGATGGTTGGTGTCGCTTCACTTTTTGTAACAGAGTCGCTGCACCCTCACATTCCTCTATTCTAGAGTCGGGGTTGGCAGCCATGTAACCCAAAAATTCAATCATTTTAACCTTTTCTTCCATTGAAAATGTTCCTGCCCTGTGCATCACATAGGCCAAGAGCATAGAGAGGATGTATGTGTTGAACACTATCTGTTTCATCCATACGTTTGAATTACATTAGTTTTGGTTTCGCTGGTCGCAGCAAAAAGAATGAAGCAAGGGGGTTTTAATAACTTCCATTTGCTCTCATGGGTCCATATTTTTTCGGTCCTGGTGCTCGCAGCAAAAAGAATGAAGCAAGGAGCATGAGGATGAACACCGCCATGTTGATACCACCGTAAATCTTTTCAGATTCTTCGACAGCCTTGCACTTGTTGTTCCAGTTGAGAACCGCGGAACTTCCCACGATACCAAAGATAGCGAAGAGAAGCATCATCAACCCTGTGAGCTTGGATCCAGCTACGCGCACTGTCATCAGAGTGCAGGGGATAGCTATAGCAATCGCGAGAGTGGCGACTAACCACTTGTTCAGATTTTCTTGGAGTTTGACACCCTTCAGTTCGGTGCACCGACCAAACATGTCAATACCGAGAGACGCTACGACTAGATAAGATGCGGCTAGCATTGTAATGAGAATTACCTGTCCATACGTCAGGCTTACTGTCATTTTACGACCGAAGTTTTTGGCCATTCCCTGGTAGGCTGCAGTGCCCTGCATCTGGGACATGGCACCCATACCTCGGGCCATCCCAGCTTTCATGAAGCGAGACATTTATTATAGTCAAAGAAAATATTATTTGAATACTTAAGTGTTTATAAATGTTTGGGTAATGTATGAGGAAAAATGGATTACCATAAAAAATTACAAGAAGACTTTGAGTCTCTGACAATTGAATGTCAGAGACTTGAAGAAGATCTCAAACATCTTCCGACAAATTTACGACTTGCTGGTCAATACATAGTGGTTGAACAGGAACTCGAAAGCATCAAAGAACTAAATGAAGAGTTTAAAAATACGGCAAACACTCTTAACCGCCAGAGGGTCGTATTAGATAAACGAATTATGCGCACTCGTCTGAATATGTCTATACTTTCAAAAAGGGTTGAAAAATGCAAGACTAATTTTCAAGAATCTTGAGAACCTCATTGACTGCCGGGTGTCTGATGATATCATCGTCATCCATGTCTACATGTTCGATATAATCGGCGTCATAGACACTCATTCTGTATATTAAATTTGCCAATCCATTATCACTCCCGAGATCTGACTGTTGCAAGTCCCCTGTGATGATAAGTTTTGTTCCCTCCCCCACTCGTGTGAGGAGCATTTTCATTTGATTCGGTGTAGAATTTTGCATCTCATCTGCGATGATCAACGTATTTTCAAAGGTCCTCCCTCTCATGTATCCTAATGGTTCTATACAGATTTGACGATCCATTTGACTGTGGGACAGATACTTTTCAAAAATGTCATACATCGGCTTCGTCCATGGTTCCATTTTCTGGTCCATGTCTCCAGGTAGATATCCCATGTCTTCATCTGCGGCTACAATAGGTCTCGTGAGAACAACCTTACCCCTCGCAACACCACTGATACGTTCAATTGCCAGCTGGCATGCCAACATTGTTTTACCTGACCCAGCTGGTCCAGAACCGACGATGATTGGTTTATTAGATCTCAACGCTAGAACATATCTACATTGACCGGGTGTTTTAGGGAAGTTCATATATCTTATTTAAAGTTTTTTTCCTTAAATATATAAATGGATTTCCACTTTGTAAAGTTGATACACGAGGGGACATATCTCAATCTCGTAGATCCCAAATATAAGCCACGTTTCGTGTGTTTTGCTGAAAAATCCAAGGCCGATACTTGTATTGATTACATGGCTGATTTTAGGTATAGAAATAGAATTTGGCCATCATTCGATATGACGTCTGATAGAAGAAAGTTAGAAATGGGAAAGCGAGTGTTCTTTCCTTATGGAACACCCCGTATTATCAAGCGTTCATTGGCTATCGAGTCTTTTGACTTCAACACGATTGACAGAATTGCTCGTCAAACAAATGTATCATACTACTGTATTTTAAACTTCGACGTGATATTTTCTGGTCATTCAGAAACGATATCCCTATCTGGTCAAGAAATGGACGGAATAGCTGACCCGGGTGACTTTGGTGACTGGATGGATTTTAGCTTAAAAACGAAATGACAAATGTATTTAAATGTGTGGCATCCTAGCCTTGTTCGGTGAGGATGTAGAAACACCCTCATATTTACTGAATCATAGAGGTCCAGATGATTACAGTAGTAAACGAATGGGTAAATGCCGTATGGACTTTTATCGCTTGGCGATAAACGACCTGACATCAGGAGGTATGCAACCCTTTGTGAGGAAGAAGCAGATGTTGGTATGTAATGGAGAGATATATAACCATAGAGAGTTTAGAACACATGGGGAGTTCGTGGGAAATAGTGATTGTGAGGTTCTCATTCCACTGATAGAATCCTTCGGGATTTTGGGTGCATTGAAACAGATCAACGGTGATTATGCATTTGTGTATACCAATGGAGAACGTGTCCTAGCTGCTAGGGATCATGTTGGTGTGAGACCCCTTTTTTACACACGTTATGATGAAGGATCTATCGCATTTGCTAGTGAAGTGAAAGCGTTATTATTCCTGAATAGTAAAATCCACATTTTTCCACCAGGTCATATATACGACTCCTACGTGGATGATTTCGTATGTTATCACAACAATTACTGGACTATCAATAAGTATGTCAAGAGTAGTCACAGCCGTGACATCCGCGTGGCTCTTGAGAATGCCGTGTCTGACAGGATTGACAATACCGAGCGTGGTATCGGTTTTTTACTTTCTGGAGGACTTGATAGTAGTTTGATAGCGTCAATCGCTTCGAGAAAGCTTGGTAAAATTAGGACATTCTCCATAGGACTTGAAGGAAGTCCAGATCTCGAAGCTGCACGGCTGGTTTCTAAATTCTTGGATACAGACCACACTGAAGTCACATTCACTGTCAGTGAAGGTATAAGCCACATTAACGATGTTATCCACTCTCTAGAATCATATGACACAACTACTGTGAGGGCCAGTACACCTATGTGGTTGTTGTGTAAATACATTAAACAGAATACAAACTGTCGTTACATCTTCTCAGGTGAAGGAAGTGATGAACTGCTTGGTGGATACCTCTATTTCCATAAGGCACCAAGTCTTGAAGCATTTTCTTGTGAAAATATGCGCCGTTTACGTTTGATCCATCAATTTGATGGTCTACGAGCTGATCGATGTGCCGGTGCACATGGTTTAGACTTGATCGTCCCTTTCCTCGACAAAAACTTTGTCGATGTATGTATGTCGATGAACCAAACACTGAAGATGGACCCCACGGAAAAAAAGGTGTTACGTGAAGCGTTTACTGGATACTTACCAGATGAGATCCTGTGGAGGAAAAAGGATGGAATGAGTGATGCTGTTGGCACAAACTGGGTCGACGAAGTTAGGCGTTACGCTGAAAAGGATGTTGATGACAATCTTTTCAGGGAGATCAAATCTAAATGTAGACACCATAACGTTCCTCTCACTAAGGAGGAAGCCATGTACAGAAACATGTTTTGGAAGATGTATGGCAAAGACAATGATCACCTTATATCTGAAATCTGGCGTCCACGGTGGACGACTGTAAAGGATCCAAGTGCGAGATTACTTATAGAATAGAATCCCAATTAATATAAATGGCTCATTTTGTGAGAAGTTTTGATTGTAAGAATGAGAAGCACGCTATGTGGCTAAAAGACGTTGGTGAAGGAATGGCAAAGACGATCGGTGGTGAAAAGTTGGACATTTTGACGATTGTAAATGACAACCCATTACCCGGAAAACCATCGATGGATAACCCAGTGGAGTGGGCGTATGTGCACTTTCAGTTGTGCATGAAATATGCTACCGCTGTTCTAAACGTCGACGCGTTTGTTCCTACCACGAAATGATATGTATTCTTTCAAGGTGAAATCTTGGGGCTCAGAATCAGCATCCATCCTGACGAGTAGAATTTTCCCATAAACTTCTTCTGAACTGAATGGATATGGTAAGGTGTTTTCGTTTTTCGATACACCGTCTTCAGGTTTCATTATCACTACATCTATATCAGGCCACTGCCCTATGAACGTTTGTCGTCCCTGTAGTAATTTGAATATCTGGTTTTTCGATGGTGCTATATCTAGGTCTATTTCTTCGACCCAATCTTTCTTTTCGTGAATAAGCACTGCCTTGTTCATCCTTACAAGGTGATGATAAAAAAAATATATGCCAATTATAAATGATGAAAGCTGCAGTCGCAGTTACTGTGTTGTCTGTTGTTCTTTATCTTCTCATTTCACAAAGTGAAAAATACAGGAGTGGGCGCCGTGACCACCGTTACGCGTTTGTTGATACTAACCCAGTTCGTCGTGTCTCTGGGTTTTTTGACAACTGCTCCCCTGAAAATATGGAAGACTGTTCCAGAAACAACCCATACAAAGGTCTTCCTCTCCCCTAAGTATTCCCAATTTCACTGAAAATTTCAGATTTTTCATTAAAATTGTTTATAGGTTTGAAGCTAAATACAAGTATGGATAACTCACTCAGGAACTATGTCATTACAGAATTTTCAAAAATCTTTGATGTGGGGTTGGAAAGTTCCATTTGTAGTGATCTTGAGAAATGTATAGTCAGGCATTCGAAGCAGACGATCGAGAAGCGAAACGGTGTGGCTGCTTGGGATAATCATAAATTTACAAACATCTATAAACACAAATTTTTATCACTTAAAAATGCGTTCACTTCAAATGAAGATCTCAAAGATGATATCCTAAAACGGAAAATTTCAGTCGTCGAAGTTATAGCCATGAGACCGGAACAACTCCGTCCCGGGGGAGTTTATGCGAAAACCGTGGAAGATAACGTGCACAAGGAGATGCACAAAGAGTATTTGATTCGAAAAGCAGAGGAAAATCATGTTGGATTTTTCAAATGTGCTAAATGCAAGTCTCTCAAGACAACATATTACCAATTACAGACTCGTTCAGCGGATGAACCCATGACAGTGTATGTTTCCTGTCTCAATTGTGGGAAAAGGTGGAAATGTTAAGCCAGTGGGGAGAGCCAGTGAGGTCTGTGGGCATGTCACCGACGGATAGAATAAAATTATAGGGGAGTGTTTCTTTCATATCAATTTTAGTTTCAGGGCTTGTAAATCCCAAATAATCGTATACGATGTTGTGCTCCTTTAACTGGTTCATAGTGTATTTAATGATAGGCCCTGTTCCAATTCTCGCTGTGATTATCACAATTTTATAACCCATCTCACTCGCCTTATATAATAAATCAACCATGGGAACATTTATACGACCGTTTGTAAAAATGAGAGTATCATCGATATCAAACATGACTGCATCATTGTGATTGATCACACGGTTCGAAATATAATGTATACCAGCTGCTTTCAGATTATTCATTAATGTTATTAAAGATTTAAATTTTCATAAAACATATATGATCATTGATGTTCACTGCGAATACGATACGACACAGGTTGCTAAAGTTGTCCATTATGATGGCGAGACGTATATAGTCAAATTTTTAGAAAAAAAGGGTAGTAACACGTTTTGCTTCTCCACAATTGAAGAGACTATAACGAAGGATATGATTTCCGGTTTCTATGATGTTGAGAATCTTGAAGATACTGGTCATTACACGAAGGAGCGTGAGGGTGTGTTCGTCGCATATAACGAGAGTGACGATGAAGATTTTGTATGTCCCGACGATGAAAGTGATGAAAGTGATGAAAGTGATGATAGTATTTCACTCGATGATGAAGATGTCAATATTTAACCTAAGTTGAATATTTTGTATACCAGTATCATATGGATCATAAAGAACCTAAAAAACGTGTGACTAAAAGCGATAAGAAGGCAAAGAAGCAAGTGTATTCACAAAAGCACATCAGAAACTTACTTAAACAATTGGAGAGTAGTCAAGAAAAGAGAAAAGATGGCCCCTTACACCCCCCCGAATAATCACTATTCCCAGATGGACGTGTCTGATTATACCGAGGATCAAATTTTTTCATTCATTGGTAAGACTGGTAAGCGCTTTTACTGGCTGACACACAAGCTAGGTCTAGAATATCTTTGGTATGACAAGAAACGAAAAGTTATCGAACTGTGGGGACCCTATTACACACACATGAATCGTCAGTCTGCTCATGTCATTCGCTGTGAATTGGATTTTTTTCTTTCACCTAAGTTAGAAGAATCTTCACAAAACATCAGCAACAATGTTCAAACCACCGTCGAAGCGTGTTAAACACTCACTCGATACCAAGTTTGGACGCCCCAAAGAGGGCACCTTCTTGTATGATATTGTGAACCCCAAACCATACAAGGCTTTTGAGTTCCGTAAACAACCTGTCATGTATCAGGAAAGGTATTTGAAGGCTCTTGAAAAAAACAATAAGGATATGGGTATTCCATTTGTAGATCCCAAACTTTCAAATGTCACCCCGCCCATAGCCCGTAAAAAAATTGAAGAGCCTCATGTTCCGTTTTTGGATCGAGTATATGTCAATCTAAAGATCCTGAAGAGTGGGATTGTCAGAGTCAAGGTTGTTCCACAATTTTTGATGCTTTACGAAAACTATTATAAACAAGGGATGAGACCCTCATTGAAGCAGATCATTCAAGCCCATAAGGTCATGGGATTCAGTGACAGTTTCATCACAAAAATTAAAAAGTCTGAGGAGAGGAGGCTTGTGTTTGCCAAAAAGGTTCCAAGAATATTGGAGAAGATATTTGACAGAGAACCAGTCAAAAAGGTTAAAAGGAAGGAGAAGGAGAAGCCGAAACCGGTCGTCGATGATCTTCCCACTGAGGAACCAGAGGTTGAACCTGACCCCGAAGAAAATAACACGAGTAATGAGGATTGCACTATGGATGTGGAACCTGACCAAGAAGATGAAGAAGTTGTTGAAGATGAATACTTCTCTGAAGAAGATTAGAACACCTAAGTTGAATATATTTTTATAAAATGTAAACCAAATATGTTTGTCACCAACGTTGTCATTAACGATTACATCCTCGATCGCTCTTTCTTCACGTCTTTCACTGAAGCCCGGGAGCACGCAAACAATTTGTCAAAAGAAAAAATCTGGAAACTTCCCAACGACACTGTATTTTTTGGAGACGTTGAAGTGAAGATTTACAACCCCAACCTTCGTGTAGTTAGCAATTACCGAGATGAACATATTCTTTCTGTCGTTGATTCCTAAAGAGATTGCTCACATGTCATGCGATCAACATGTCGTTAAGATACAATTGGAGATTTGTCAGATGTTGTACACTGCATGGTATTTCTCTGGTCAAGAGGATTTTGTGTTGGACAATGCACCATATACTAAGGATGGTAAGAGGCGTGGGTATTTACCCGCTCACCGAAAACATCCGATGACGATGTGGGTTGGTTCCAGTATCGAAAACTATATTTACGCATGTGAAATTGGTATCGCTTTGACACTTGAATACACACGTAGATATGGTAAATTACACACATGTGCGGAACATTTGAATTGGCTTCGTGTTAATCACCCAAGTCACTTTGAACACCACAGAAGTGAGACGGCTTATTATTCACAGGAAGGTATTCCTGAGTGTATGCCTGAGCAGTATAGATGTGAGAGTGTCGTGGATTCTTATCAACTCTATTACATGGTTGAAAAACTATCTTTCGCCAGATACAAAAACATATGTTCTGGGCGCTCGACTGGATCTTGATATCCGAGACTTTTCAAGTATGGATCAACTTCACTTTTGTCCATGTCATGTATTTCTACTATTATAGCTGGTTTGTGTTTTGTAATGATATCGACTGCTCCCTTCAGAACATTAATTTCATGTCCCTCTACATCCAACTTGATAAAAGATGGTGTTCCAGAATATACATCGTCTAATCTTTTGCGCTCGACGGGAATCGCTAATGATCGTATCTCTTTAGGTATGTCGAAACCACTATTTCCATAATTGATTACATCAATTTGGGTAATATCGGGGTCAGGTGTGGGGATGTAAATGTCAGTCGTATCAGTCTGATCTGATAGAGCATAAGGAAAAGTAGACACTGAGTTTTTCAATGTATTCCCTGTCACGTTTTGTTTAACGATTTCATGATATAGGGGTTCCCACGAGTATACGGGACCAAATTCAGAGAAAATGAGAGTGTTGTAGCCTATGTTGGCGCCGATGTCCAGGATATCAGTTCCTTCTTTGTAGTGCTTTCCCAAATCCTCTCTCATCCATCCATCCCATTCGTAACCGTTTGCCAGGGTTGGAGTGATATATCTATCATTGGAAATGACAAACAGGTCATACTTTTTATTGTTAATATGAACAAGTTTCAAATCCATATAAAAACATAACAACTTCAATCTTTAAATGAAGTCTACAACTTGTCCACATGGATTCTGGCATGTACAATGTAAAGACTGTAACGGTGATGGGATATGCATACATGGGAACTTGAAAGAATTATGTGATACGTGCGCATATTACGAAATTTGTAATCATAACAGAAGAAAATTGCGATGTTCTTTGTGTCGAAAAAGTCAGTTAAAACAATGCCACGTGTATTATAAAGCATGTTCAGTGTTGGCAAATACTTTACCGCCCCAGCTGTCAGAGTTGGTGCCGAAGAACGCAAGGTGGAATATCACCCAAGAACGTATACACAGTTTATCCAAGGGTTGAGAGACAAAGAACTCCCTGCCGTTGTCATACGACCAAGCAAAAATATCGCGGCATTCCAAGAAGAGAATGGTGACTACGGTGATGTTCAGATTGCTCAGAATGAACAGTTGTGGAAGGTCCTCATGGAGAGTGACGCCGAGGTGATAGTGGATAACACCCAACCTGCTTCAATTACTGAGAACATCATCTTGTTTTTCTTCATCGCTTATATTTTCACATTTGCGCGGACTCTCTTCGGTTCCAGAAGTGAAGGTGGAATGGGAATGCCAAACCCATTTATGCGGTCGGCTGAATTTAAAATGGAACAGGAAGTTACTACACGTTTCAAGGATGTCGAGGGTATAGACTCCGCAAAGGATGAATTGGAGGAGATTGTCGATTTCCTCAAAAACCCTGAGAAGTATTTTGGGAGTGGTGCTCGGATCCCGAGGGGTGCGCTACTCGCTGGAGAACCTGGGACTGGTAAGACACTTCTCGCACGCGCTATTGCGGGTGAGTCTAGTGTCCCTTTTATTCAATGCTCCGCTGCAAACTTTATCGAGATGTTTGTTGGTGTGGGAGCCAAGCGTGTTAGAGAACTTTTCGAGCAGGCTCGTGAGAATCAACCCTGTATCATTTTCATCGATGAAATTGATGCCGTCGGTAAAAAGAGGGGTGGTGGTAGCACCCCGGGTAATGATGAACGCGAACAAACCATTAACCAGTTGCTAACTGAAATGGATGGTTTTGACAACGAGACTGGTATCGTAGTTATTGCCGCAACAAACAGGATTGATATTCTCGATGAAGCACTTCTTCGCCCCGGACGTTTCGACCGTAAGATTCAGGTATCCCTCCCCAGCGTGAAAGGGCGTCTTAAGATTTTGGGAGTTCACGCGCGTGATAAAAAGCTCGCTGTGGGTGTCCGCCTCAAGGACATCGCGAAGCAGACAACTGGGTTCTCCGGTGCTGATCTCGCCAATCTTCTTAATGAGTGTGCCATCCGAGCTGTGAAAGATGGTGATGGGACGATCACGAATGATATTGTTGAGAATGTCTACCAGCGCATAGTTGTAGGCGCTAAGGGTGATGTCAAATATTCCGTGCGTAAAAAGGAACTCGTCGCGTATCACGAAGCGGGGCATGCCATTATTGGTGCACTTGTTCCTGACTATGACCGTGTTCGTAAAGTGTCCATCATGCCAAGAGGTGCCGCGGGTGGTGTGACCTTTTTTCAACCAACTGAGGACAACGCTGACTCTCCGTTTTATACCAAAAAATACCTTTACTCTCAAATTATGGTGGCGCTTGGGGGTCGTGTAGCCGAGGAAATCATTTATGGACCCACATCTATCACTACTGGTGCATCATCTGACTACGCCATGGTGTATCAAATAGCCCGTGAAATGGTAACTGTGTATGGATTTGGACGGAATAACTTTGATTATCGCAACCTTTCCCCAGACGCCGCGATGAAAATAGACGCGGAGATTGACGGAATTGTTACTCGCTGCTATGAAGGCACCAAAAACCTTCTCGAAACGAGGCGCGACGAATTGGAACACCTGAAGTGTCTACTCATCGAGGAGGAAATCATCGATGGGGAGAGGGTATATGATCTACTAGGTGTCTCCAACTGCTCAGAGTTTGATTGTCAGGTCAGTTTTGATTAGCGTCTAAGTGCTGTTGCAACCAGAGGAGCGGCTGAAAGCGCCCCCTGAATAATCTTTCGGGACCTGAACTGTGCAGTGTCCCCTCGTTCTACCATGACATCAATTAAAATTACATTTACAAGTGGGAACACGCGATTCAACACCTTAAATATATGATCGAGCATCCGCTTGGAAAATTTGGTATACTTCTCATAAGGTAATATAGCGATGAGGGAAAGTAAAACCATGGCCAAGTATTGTGTAGCTAAACCTGCAACCGAGCGATCATATGCATTTCCGGGTATAGTCGACAGGAAAGATTCGTAAATTCCCTGTGAATATGTTGGAGAAGCAGAAAAATAACTAAAATATTTTGTGAGCATGACCTTGACCTTAGAGTTCCACCCCTCGGATGGTATGGTCCTTCCGATGGGTCGTAAGAAGGGTTGTTTCAATAGTATGTTGAACGTGTTATCAGCCGCTCGAGGATTCTTTTGGAACATATAAACAATTGCAAATAGAGACCCCAGGGTTTGTAAAGCTTTGAGAAAGTTACCAGACTTTACAAACTTCGCAATAGTTCGTGCAACCTTCTTAGTTTCCTTTGTTAATTTGTCCATATCAACACTGGGAAACATTCTTCTAGTGACAGCAATTCGCTCTTTAATCAGCGCAGTGGCGTTGTCCCGTTTCATGGCGAGTTTCACCGAGGTATTGACAGGAAACGACTTGTTACTAGCGTTGAAGAATACATTACCATTACGCTCCATACGCCCTTTGAGATTTTTGTTAACTTCTTTACTAAAATTCTCCTTGACAAGTGGGGTGAAATTTAACGCATTGATCTGATTTTGTGTGAGTTTGGGGATTTCAATGGCATTGTAGAACCTATTTCCATTAAATGTAGTCACTCCGAGATTTTTACGAGCTTTTCTTCCTCTAATTATAGACTGAATCTTTGTGGCGGCTTGCTTTTTTTCAGTGGCCAGAGATCGAGTGATTCTCTTTTGTAGTTGTGACAGTGGTTTACTGTCATTCTTACTTGTCAATCCCCGTTTCTTAGGGGGCATTTTATAATACCCTGAGATTTTTATCGGTTCAACTACCTAAGTGAACTCCAAACTTTACAAGAATCAAATAAATGCAGTCTCCTAAGGAGGCTTTCAAGCACACTTGTGTAATCTTGAGTCTCGTTTGGAGTGTAGGAAAAGTGCAAGATTATGTCCGCCGCTAGAGTTACTCCTCGTATTAGCGTCATCCAGCGTCATCTCAACGCAGTTGCTGTCGTTCCCCTTCAATATTGGGGATACACTATGCAAATGAGTGTTTCTCATGAAGACAAGGCTATTGATTTCTTCACTGAATCTATGACTGTCAATGACAAAATGGAGGTTTTTCACCGACAGAGGCGAATGATGCGAGAATTGTATCCAGAGTATATCATCACCGAGACACATGAGTAAAAAAAATGCTCATCTATTACAGATGACAGTAGTTCCTATAGTTCTTGGATTTGCTTGTATGATATCGAGTAGTTTCGTATCAGGGGTGTTGACAATGACGAGAGAACCAGAACCAGAACCAGTAGTATGGAGTGGTTCATTGAAAACAGTGCACGAAAACATAATGGTAGAAGGTGACGATGGTTCGGTTATAACGGTAGCTGACGATGGTTCGGTTGAAAGTATAAAAAGTCTCATAGAAGAAAAGATATGTGAACCGACAGACACTCCATGTGATCCAGAGGATTATTCACACATAGCCTCGGGTAATGTGGCTTACTTGGACACCTGTGGTGAATGTCACGGCTCTGGTGAGTGTTTAGATGGGTATAAATTAAAAGATGATAGGTGTTGGAAAGATCTTGGCGACCCCTACCACGACCCCGACTTCACACGTGATCCGGATGCACAATGTCAGGGAAACGCTCAGTGGATAGATTTGAATTACGATTATTACGATACAAAAACGAATTGTGATTCGGGCACTTGTGCAGGTGGGGGTGCTCGATTCTGTTTTAGGAGAGGAACACGAGAGTCTTGTGAGTCAACTGCGGGTGGTCACTTCATCGAAGGCAAAAACGACAGGATTCAGGATTGTGTGTGGATCACACCTAAGTAATAGTAAAATTTGATATATTAATAAAAATGTTTACACTCCGATCTATCATTCCCCGTGTATCTCCTACATACAGAAAGCGTTCCGTTTCCAAAGTATGTAAGAGCTATTATACAATTGACAAGAATAACAGCAAACCCCTTGATAAAGTCGAAATTAATGGAATGTTCCACGTTTTAACTTTTCATAAACCCGACGCCGAAGAAGGAATCTACTCGATTCGTCAGTTGAATGAGGAAGCTGTGCCAGTAAACTACATAGTGGCTTTCACTAACTTTGAAGATGCGTTCAGGTTCAAGACTCTTCTAGATGCCGAAATGGACATGCCAGCTTATGTTCAATTTGCATCTCGTTTCGAGTTGAACCATGCATGTAACGTATCTGGGTGTAAATGCCGTGTTGTTAATGAGGGTGCTCTTGTGACACCCCCCACTCGAACAATGCGAATCACGGATTGGGAACGCCGCATAGCTCTATTGGGTGGTAAGTGGTCAGTGAGAGAGAAAGAAGACGATCCACCCCAGTGGCCTTAGAACATTATGTTTGTATAAAATATGAGTATTTACAAAGATCGTATGTACCGGATGATGTACAAGGATATTTATTTACCCTTTGTATGCTACGCATCTAGGAACACGTTTTATTCTCATGAGGAATTGTGTAAATGTGTGATGCAGTGTAAATTCATGGGTTCTCGGGGTAATCAAGCTCGTGAATTAAGACAGATTCGAGGCTATCAAAACTCTGAACAGGGGAAAGACCGGGAATGATACGTTCTTTATGTTTTCTCAAAAAGTTCAAATTGAAGCACATTAGATACTTAAGTTGCATAAAGTTTTAATACATTTAAAATTCATAAGACCAATGCAATACATCGCATTTGACTTCGAGACCTCGGGGCTTCCCACAGGTCGGCGCAATTCTGATGCTCGAGAACACTTGAGCAACTATGATACTTGTAGGGCTGTGTCGTTGTCAGCGGCTCGTTTTTCGAGTCGTGGTCGTCTAATGGACACCTTCGATGCGATTGTTTACCCCGATAACTTTGAAATTGGTGAAAAGTCAATTGAGATCCACGGCATCACAAAGGAAAAGGCTATGAGAGACGGTCGCCCCTTCAATGACGTTTTCCTTGATTTCATTAAATTCATTGGGTCAAGAACCAAGACCATGGTTGCTCATAATCTCAATTTTGACTTGAACGTTCTTCGTTCGGAAATGATTCGTCATAATCTGAATATGGAACTGATCGATGACATCAACTTTGGATGCACTCTACAGCTTTACAAAGAGCGTTTCCTGAAATCAATCAAACTGGTTGATCTTTACAAGGACATTTTCGGTGAAGAATTTCAGAATGCTCACAACTCCCTCGCGGATTCAATCGCATGTGGTCGTGTATACCCACATCTAATCGGACACGAGAGGAAGTTGAAGCCTATCGGGGTTTCGAAAGTCATCATCGGGGCTTCTTCAGTTTCCTCAGCCATCGGTATAGGTTTCAAGAAGCAGCCGGAACTTGTCGAAGAACTCTGGAAGAAGTATAGTCCTTCTACCTTTGAGGGCTCTACAAAGGATGAGGAAGCGCTCCGTATTATCAATTCGAAACAGGTGACAAGAACGATCCTTGACGATGCGACGAACTTCAAGTCGACTAGCAGTACTGATGTAAGTCAGAAAATTCGCGCACTGTATCAGAAGATTGAACATTCGGGTCTCAACCCAGTAGAAATGGTCGCGACGAAGGATTACATTACTAAGACGTTGAGGACGAACCATGGGACTCGGAATGAAGACAAGACTGCCGATTCCGATACAGCTAATCTTGTGAAGGATGACACGTTCTACGAATACAATATTTGCACCATTGAGGGGACACTGTATCAGATTGTTGGACGCGTTGACCGCATTCAGATTAACGAGGATGGATCCAGGACTCTTGTTGAGATTAAGAATCGAACCAAGCGCCTGTTCAACACGGTCAGGGATTATGAAAATGTCCAATGCCAAACGTATCTTCAGATGCTCAAGGATGTCAAGTATTGTAGGCTTATCGAACAATACGACTTGGAGAAGAAGGCGTATCTCATCGAGAAGAATGACGAGGCGTGGAAGGGTAACATCTTCCCCAAGTTGCAAAACTTCTGTGAACACTTCCACAGTATGTTGAGTGAAGAAGTTTAGAGTTTTAGATTTTTATCAAGATATGAATTATTTCTTATACATCATTTCCTCCTCTGCATCAATGGTTTATAATTACTTCCAAACGAAGCAGATGTGTGAGGACAGCACGCGTGAAATCCTTGTCATGAGTTATGTAAATTTCATAATGAGTGTAACTATGTTACTCGTTATGATATTCAAGAAACCTATCCGTGTTATGGGTCATGAAGATTTAACCTAAGGATATGGGTCCATCCCATACCCAGTTTCTTTTTCCTGTGGGAAACCGTCCATAATGATTCTTATTTGTTTTAGAATAGACTTCAGTGAAATGTCCCGACTCTGGGTCGTCTATGACGAGAACCTCATCTGCTTTGTCTTCATTGACTAATTTCACTTTTACTCTCGAACCAAAATTATATTCATTTTTGAGACTATACATATCATCGCTTTCATCCTTTGTGATTGGTATCTTCGCAGTCCTGAACCATCCGGGTTGTGTGATGGAACACTTTCCCGAACCCAACTTTGGTGCCTCTACATCGACATATTCTGCCCAAATTTTGTAACCATAGGGTGCATCAAGATCGGTATAATACAAATAATGATTAGATACACCTTGATTGATATGACCCACCCCTGGTCGCTCGTCTATACCCCATTTCACACCTTTCTTACGACCTATCTCCCATTCTTTTCTGAGATCAGTTTCGATGAGGTCTGCAAAATCGACCCCAAAGTCACTCAGATTACCACCAGACTTTTCTCGTAGTTCGTCCCATGATGTTATTCTAGCCTTGTATCTGTTGTGCTGACCAGCTGCTCTGGCTTCTGTTTTAATGAATCTAAGTTTACAATCCCGGTTACATGAAGAACCAGAAGAACGATACTCGACATGACACGCTTTCTTATTATCAGTCAAGCCTATGAAGTTCTTTTCCCGTAATACACCATACCCCGGTAAATCGGGATTTTCTGCACAAGCCTCTTCCGGTGAACCGTATACATTAAACCAGCTTCCCTTACTTGGTTTGAAATTTCCAATGGTATTGACATTAAGACAATCATCTTCTGTGATATCTGGTAACTGATTGAAAATGCTTTTCACTGGCATCCACGGATTTCCAGATAGTGTATCCGGAACCTGATAAACTTCACCAATAGCATCTAAAATGCTACCAGATCTGGATTGAGATACGGGCACTTCGTTACCTATTAGGTTAAGACATGCATCCGGACAAAAGTGCTTCATTTCAAAGAAATCATTTCCATCAGCGATGTTTCTTGGTTTTTGCCATGTTGATTCACCCGTGGAGGAATTCATGTAATACTTCACCCCATTACCATTGTCATATTCTTGCCACCCCGGAGATAATCCATCTAAGACAGTTCCAGCCCTTGTCCCCGTTGAAAATGCACATATCCTCTGCTGGCAACCTCTAACTATCCCGGGTCTGTTCACCATAGACGTACAGTAGTTGGTTGTATTACTCAGAGATAAACCCGGGTATGTTTTCCCTGAATCGTATGATTTGAGATCATTCTGTATGTAGTCTGAACATTTTTCGCGTGAGTCGATTGTGGGTAATGGTGGAGGTGGAGGTGATGGAGTTGGAGGTGGTAATTGAATTTCTGTCTGTCCAGATTCCTCGTCTACTACCACACGACCACCACTTAATTGGTGAAGATTTTCTAAAGTGACTGAAGTATTCAGTCCATCCTTCGAACCAGTGCAATTCTGTGAGTTGTACATACTGTATGACCCATCTTTCCAAATGCTTATAAATTTACAGTCCTCCGCTTTATTACATCTTCTTCTTCCTCTATCGAGCATCAACATGAACTGATCATCACCAACATACGTTGACGACTTCTGATCATCAAATTCGTCGAGGATACTCAAAGGACCACCACTTTCCATTGGTTCTCCGTCACACATATTTTTTCCTTGAAGTTTGAGTGAATATCCATCTGGGACTTTAGTGACCCCTTGGTCTGTGAATACCTTTTCGATTTGGTCACTTTCTTTTTTCAAATTTAGTTTCTTGGTTTCCTTTTTGTTTTCGAAGAGGGGCCATAAGATGTTCCACAATTTCTGCATGAATATCTTTATATAAATCTCCAATGCACCCATTGTGATCGTTAATATAGTTGAAGAAAAATATCACCAGTAAATACCGGCCTCGTCTCCACCCAGGGTCCAGTCATCAGCGAATCCGGATCCCGCATTTTGTAAAGCTCCAGGATTTTCATTCGCATTAACCTCCTTAGCCGCGACTTTACATGTTTCATAACCTTCCCAACTACCCGCTATCGTGTACCCTCTCCAATCCAATTCTCTCCCCTGTATCACAGCCTCTTGCCGCACTTCAAAACATTCATCGAAAAGACGTTTCTCATTGTTGTGAACCTCCTGTGCATCATCGACAGCATTCTGCACATCCCTAACAGCTCTAAGTTGTGCCAATTGTTCTTCGGTTGAGAATTGTTCTACCGTTGAAAGAACACATTTTCTCACACCATTGAGTTCTTTACTTTCATCTTTACATGAAACTCTCACACATTTACCATATTCATCCCACTCAGAATTCGCTTGACCCGAACCCTCTGATAATGAAACCTCCCCTTTTTTGAAATCATACCAATCGTATTTCTTATATCCCCTATCTTCACATTCTGTTCCTAATTTAGGTGGTAAAGGAATCTTTTCATAGGTGAGTGTGCTGTTGATCGTATCCTTCAAGTTTTCACATTGCCCCTCTCTAAATTTTGTGATACCCCCGTCTGTCCACAAATTGAAATACTTACATTCTGGGTCATCATCACACAATTCTGCAGCTCTCTCCAGGTAGACCTGATACTGTGGACCTTTAAAAGAAGGTGCAACCTTTTCTTCTTCATAATCATACACTAGACCATACGCGTGTTCAGTTTCATAGGGTTCCGCATCACACATCTGCTTTCTATTCCCTTTTTGTAAATACCCCGATGGTTCCTTCACTTCTGTTGTAACCTCTGTGATCCCAGGTTCAACCTTCTGAACTTCTTTGTCGAAAAACAAATTGTGAAGTCCCTGAAATACCTGATCTATGATCAATCTCAGATTTCTGATGGGGTTTCCAATGACAACTGTTGTCATAACTACTGTATTTTGAGAAAAAAATATTAATGTAAAACGACACCTAAGTCAACAACTGAACTGTTAAAATGTAAGTAAAATTTACAATGAACGATCAAATTAAAGAGATCCTCACCGAACTTCAGAGTTTGCGAAATGAAATTATTGAGCTCAAGTCTCAAGTAGATGACTCATCCCGCAAACCCCGAGTGAAAAAGCCTAAGGTGGATAAAGTATGTTGCAAGGGTATTACTGGTAAAGGGACCCCCTGTCAAAATGGTGCAGTGGAGGGCACCGAGTATTGTCGAATGCATGGCGAAAGACCCCCCAAACCTGAGAAACCGAAGCGGATCCCCCGTGGCACACCAAAGATGAAGAAGATCCAACCTGAGCATACACATGGCTTGGGACTTCCGTGTAAGTTATGTGAGACTCACGGCGATGTGATGTGGAGTGGTTTGACGGGTGAGGAATTTATTGGGGTCAGTGACTATTTAGTGACGATCGGTGAAGAATCAGTGGGGGTCAGTGACGACCAGTGACGACAGTGACGATCAGTGAA
>Ga0181405_1000233_pt1 | contig 19488 bp, 33 predicted proteins | sample 28SPOviralmetaG_FD_130134 | JGI IMG/M metagenome (GOLD analysis project Ga0181405, IMG submission 130134) | Marine viral communities from the oligotrophic San Pedro Time Series (SPOT) site, San Pedro Channel, CA, USA - 28 SPOT_SRF_2011-11-29 | ecosystem: Environmental > Aquatic > Marine > Strait...
AGCACAGAGGAGATACCTCTATCGAAACAACCCGAAACTAGCCCAGCAGTGGGAACAGGAGACACCCAAGGGGCAGTCACTACCGGAGAGATTGCATCCGAGGAAACCCAAACTACGCAACCAATCGAAGAGGTCGAGACTCAGGTTAAGGACGATGCGAGCGAGGTAGTAGAAGAAACTTATACGCTGCCAGAAGATCCAAGAAAAGCCAAAAAAGATTTTGAGATTATTGATAATAGAGATGGTTTTTTACAAGAGTTAGAAGAAGGTGGAGACAATAAGTGGATTGTGAGAAATATTAAAACTGGTTTAATTGAACCTTCTTCAACTAAATCACAAGCTCAACAATTAATAAACAACACAGTAAATAAACAAGGAATGACCATGGATTACGGAGAAGGTCAACCGGTGCTAGAAGAATTTAGAACACAGGTAGAACAAGAGGTGGTTGTAGCTCCTATTGAAGTGTCTCCCACAGATAAAACACAAAAAATTGGGCAATTTGAAGTGATACTTACAAAAGATAATGTTATTAAAAGTATAAAGAAAAAAAACAAAGAAGTTTCAACTCAAGGAAGACAAGAGGCAGAATCGTTATTGGTTGAACAAGGGTTTATAAATGTAATGCCTAATGAAGTAACTAATATAAAAGGCTTAAATCCTATTGATGCAGCAAACAAAACTTTAGATGAAAGTAATAATCCTCAAGAAATAGCTTTTGCTATACGAGCGATAGATAATATAAAAACAGAACAAGCCTCACAATTAAAAGAAAATTTACAATCTGGATTACCTTCTATGTTTACATTAAAACAAAAATTTACTCCTAAATCTATTATAGAAGTTATAGGTAATAAGCCTTCAGAATTAGGTAAGAATTTTACAAGAACATGGGTTAGTAAAGATGGTAAGAGTTTAAAAGATGGATTTATTGATGAAAATAAAATTGAATTTACAGAAGACCAAGTTGCTGAATTTATAACTAACTTCCCTAATAAAACTGAATATAATAATTCAATAATAGAATCTACTGTAGATTTAAAAAAAGATTTAGAAAACAAATTAATAGAAATAACTGGAATAAATCCTTCAGCCGAAAACATACAACTTATATCAGAGATAACTGAAGAGGGAATAAGGGAAGCTGAAAGTAAAGCGGTATTTGAAGCTGAAAGAAAAGCAGAAGAAAAACCCATAGTATCTCCAGAGCGTAGAAAAACTCCAAAGCCAGAGAAAGTAGAACCAAGAGCAGACATTACTGATGATCTTAAAACTTTATCAGAGGAATCTTTTGATAACATAACAGAGGAGGCGGTAAAAACAAACTTAGATAACTTTGCTTCTCAAGTAAAATCTAATTTAACAGGTAGAGGTGTGTTGACTGAACAAGCAAGAGGTACATCGACTATGAGAATAGATCAAGCATTTGGCTTAAACAACAGCACTAAAATATATCGAACTGTAATAAGGCCAATAATTGATGTATATACGAAATTTAAAACGGATTATAGAAGAGTTAATACAGATGCAGAAAAAGCAGAAGACTTTATAAGATACGAAGGTAAATCAAAGACAGATAAATTATTAGGAAGAGGAAGAAAACAAAACGATGTTACTAAAGATTTATATGAGATAAGATTATATCAATTAGCTAGAGAGTATGTAAGTAATATAGTAGATGGTGTTCCGTCAGAAAAATCTCCCAACCCTGTAGAGCTGGCTCAGTTTACAGCAGATGAAGCTATAGCAGGAAGAGTTTTAACTGATGCAGATGGTAAGGCTTTAATTGAACTATTAAAAAAACATGCTAAAAATGGGGAAATTAACCCTGTTGTGATGAAGAGAAAATTAAAACCATCTCAAAAAAAAGCGCTAAAAATATTAGATAAAAGAAACGCCGAGCTTGAACAGAAAATAATTAAAAATGCTCAACGATCTGGTAAAGAACTTGAGCTTATTAATGATTACTCACATAGAGTGGTTTTAAAATCTCCACTTGAGCAAAATGTAGATGTAGAAAATAATGCTAAAGATTTTTCAGAAAACTTTGAAGGTGTTACTGAAAGAGAAAGAACTGGAGGAGTGAAGCCTATAAGTTTTGATCCAATACTTTCTTTGCTTAGAGGAACTCAAGAAACAAATCTATCCTATTACATGAAGGACGAGGTAGGAAGAATACAAGCATTAACATCCGAGCTTTTCAATAAATATAAAAACGGAAACAAAGGTCAAGCAGATGCTTCTTTAGCGCTTGCTAATTCAGTACGTGAACTATTAAGAATTACTTATGTAAGAACTTTTATGGATGCTGGCTCTACTGGTCTTAATTTAAAAAGAGAAGCAGAAAAAATGGGGTACAGAGTTTTACTTGGATCTGTTCCTAGGTTTGCAGCAGAACTTTTAGGTAACGCTGCTATGCTTGTAACACAGCCAGCCGAAGTTATACAAAATGCTTATGACAAATATTCTTCTATAAGTTTAAATTTAAAACCAACGGCGAGAGACAACTATCTTAAAATATTAGAAAATTTAAATTCTTCTGAAGTAAATAAATTAGGAGAAATAATTGGCCAAGCTGATAGCAAATATTCTGACCCTAATAATTATTTGAATTTATCTGAAATGAGACAATCAGGTATGCAGAGTAGGGTTCAGGAAAAAATGTCAATAATAGCGGGCATGGGGCCGAGACAGACTTATAAAGTTGTAAACTCCATAAGTGATTTACTTATGGCAGGTGGTGATAAATTAATTGCTAGACCTCTTTGGATATCAAAATTTGCAAATGAATTTAAAAACAATGTAAAAAATAATTTAAATGAAGATATAGATTTAACTGTAGATGACTTTGAAAAAATTGCTGATGAAACTTCTGAATATTTAAAAGATAGTAAATATGCTCAAGCAATAAAAGATGCTACATTTCAATCTGATAAAACCGTGGCTGAATTTATTACTTCTGGTAATCCATTTAATGCTATTATTAAAAATGTTAGAAGGGATGAGAAGGGTGAAAGGGCTAAAAACTTTTATAGAGTAATAAACTCTTTCATGGCAAACTTTAATTTGAATGAATATGCTACAGCTAGATTTGCAGTAGGAGCTATGCTTAAAGATGGTGAAATATCTAAAGCTCAAGCAGGTAAATTATTAGCGGGAATATTAGCACGTATGTCATCTTATGTTATTCTTTATAGAACATTCTCTAAATTCTTTGATGAAGTATTTTTAGGCGCACCAGAAGAAGAAGAGGAAGAGGATGTAGCTCAGTTAATTACTAGACAGGTTATAGGCTCTTTGTCAACATTAATGTTTAGAGGTGGATTAGGTAATATACCTGCGCTTCCAGTTAATTATGGGATTGAGTATTTAAATAAAGAGTACCTAGATTTCTTAAGAGACGGTGGAGAGTATGACGCTTATGATGATTCTATTGTTTATAGCTTAGTAGGGCTTGATGATTTTTCTGGTAAATCTTTACCGGAAATAGCTTTACCTATTTTAGCTGGACCATACGGGCCATTAGCCAAAACTTTAACAAGAGGAGCGGAGTTAGCTGGTAGAACTCAATCAAGAAAAACTCAAGATGCTAGAGATAGAGCTCAAGAAGAACTTACAAACAGAATTTCATTTGAACTTTTAGGTCAACTTGGTTTGATTCCATTCTATAAAGATATTAGAAGAGGTAAATTAAAAATAAGATTCAAGGACGAAGGAGGTAATACAATATCTCCAAGCGAATTGAGAAAACTTGATCCTGATTTATACGATAGGCTTTACAACTAATTAAATAAGTTCCAAAAGATAACGTAAAGTATCACTGCGTTTATTATAAATACAATTAGAAAATTTAATTTACTGTGTTTCATAGCTCCATTAAACAATTAATAGCGGTGTGTCCGCCTAGTACAACGCCACATCCTATGGCTTGTTTCTTAAAATGCTTTGCGTAAGCAGCTGCGTATGAGGTTGTGTCTATACCACAGCCTACTTGCATCCCGAAGATACGAAAGTTTCTCCCAACCATCCATTCAATGTAAGCTTGCGTGTGTATATGACCCTGAACTGTAGACATCATATCGTTCTTTGCTTTTGTTCTAGCAGTCCCTCCCTCTCCGTGAATGTATTGTACATTGTCATATACTACTCTCTCAACCCAGTTCCAAGCAGTTCCTAAAACCTCATTATAAGATTTAATCCACATAGAAGGTATTGCTGAGGTCTGAGCTTTACGCATTACCATTCTGTCATGGTTTCCTATGATTACATCTGCATCAGGAAAAGAATCTTTCCATTCAGATACAGCCTGAATTGCATATTCCAACTCATCAGCTCCACCTAGAGCATCGCTTGAAGTTTCATGATATGAACTGTAATGATTGTCTATGATGTCTCCAATAAAAATTACTTGGTTACATAAATACTTTGCATAGGTTTCTTGACAAAACTCTAAGTACCCATCAAGTTCAAAAGGTGCGTGTATATCTCCTATAACAAGGATACGTCTTTCGTTTTTGGTTAAGTTATCGTAAGCTATTTTTTTATCACCTTTTAGGCGTGGCCGGAAATCTTTATATCTCATTTTCTAAGGAGTCAGTTATGGTTTTAAGTTTTGATGTCATCTTAGAAACCTCTCCTTTGAGTTCAACATATTGTTGGTCGACAAGTAATTCGTAAATGTTATTTACGGAGTCGTGTAAGTCATCCATAATATAATTAATATTACGTATGCGCTTTTGTTCTAACGGAGTGATGTTCATAATTTACTTTGTTTCCCTTAACATCATTCCTCCCCAATACTCATCGATAGACTTTATATATCTATAAACTTTTCTGGATTTTTTTTTAACGTTTTCAATTTCAGTTTTAGTTGATTCCTTTCCTAGATTACAGTACAAATCGGCATCAATCTCTAGTAATTTATCTATTTTTTTACGGTCATTCCAAGATGTAAATCCTATAATCTTGTCTATGTCCTCTATAGAATACGCCATAATGTATGTAATCTTCTTTAAAGTTATGAAATTTTTTCTAAAGTCTGTTCTAAATTATAAAATTTTTGTTTCAGGTTTATATAGTTGTGTAGCAGTAATCTATAGTTATCTTTAGCTTTTCTATTTCTAACTCGTGCATTTAAGTTATTACGATTTTTGTATATTTTTTCTTGAAGAATTTTATCTTTTACTTTTTGATATATATCAAGCATTCTGGTTTCATTCCACAGTTTTAAGTTTGTAAAGATTTTTAAAGCATGAAGAACTGTAGCGTGGTCTCTGCCAATAGAAGATCCAATATCTTTTAATGGTTTGCTAGAAAACTCACGACACAACCTAAAGTAAATAGCTCGTTGATATACATTTTCTTGTACTCTACTTTTTAAAGTAAAATCATTTTCAAATTCTTTAATTAACATCTGCTGTATTTTTTCAAGTTTCATAATTTATAGTTTTATTTAGGTTTAAGTAGTCTAAGTATTGATCCGAAGTTATAATATTAAATTTATAAAACAAAGGAAACATACTTCTTGAGTTAAGATATTCTACACTAAAAAACAAAGGCTCTTGCATAGTAACAACACCTGCGACTAAGCCAAACCTTCTAGGTTCATCAGCGTATTTTTTTTCTTCATGCATTTCACTTGCCAGCTTATCTAACTGCATTATAATTCCAGCACTATACAGTGGGGGTAAAGTCTCAAGCTCCTCCAAAAAATTTTCTTCCATTTCGTAAAAGCTTTCATCCCCTGTAAACCTCTGCGGTAAATCCATATTCTTTTAGTTCTTTCATGCGGTACTCCTGAAGCTTAGACACCCTTCCCTTTTTGGTTTTAATTTCATAAAATTCAATACCATAATCTGGGTGTAATGCTAATACATCTGGTATACCATTTTTATTAGTCTTGATTAATTTAATGACAAAATACCCATCAGCCTCTAACTCTTTTATTTTTTTAGTTTGAATCTGTTGCTCAGTCATTATACAAATTTAATTATTCTTTTGATTCTTTTTCTTTATCAGAATCTGCTTTAAGTTTTTCTAAAGCTTCATCATAATCTGGCATACGCTTGATAGTTTCCAGTGTACCAACAGATAAGTTCTTTAGATTGTACATCTCTTGTATAACTTGTTGCATTATCTGGTCAAGCTTATCCAGCTTATTTTTCATCTCAATTAATTTTTGTTCTTTCATATTTATAAACTTAGTAAATCTTTTTCAAAATGTTTTAGTGTGTAATCTTTTTTCTTGGTAACAGCTCTATATATTTTATCTTCAATACCACCCTCGGAAAATATCCAATACACATCATTCTGTACTGAATCTTTAGTTGTCATTCTGTCACGTGACTGCCAATAACTAAGAGCAGAGAAATCTATATTGTAATAGACAAGACAATCTGCTTCCTTCAAACTTATTCCCTCTCTTCCACTCACAATTTGCAATGCTATGTTTTTGTGAGTATCTTTAAACTCACTTAGTTCTGTGGTTAAATCATCCCCGTACACTTGTTTTAAAGCATCGTACTCGGCTTTAAACTTATAAAATATACCTATCTTCTGATTCTTAAATTGAGTGCGTATAAACTCAGCTTTTGAATAGTCAATTACTGTAGCTTTTCCGCTCTCAAACTTAACTGTTCCAGAATATAGTTGATGTAATTTTGACATCAACTTAACTCCTGTATCTGCCAACACCACCTCGTCCGTTCCCTCGATTACTAAATTCTTTTTAAGTTGATTAACCATATTATAAGTAAGCTTGGACATCTTAACCTTTAACACCTTCTCAATGGTTTCTACCTTGAAACCCGCTTCCTTCTGCGTGTAGGATATCATATAAGGCTTCATCTGATCTAAAATGGTCTGTCTACCTCGGCTATAATTATTGTGCGGCATAGCGCCTATTTTAATTTGCACTACATCCACATAATCTTTAGCGAACTTATAAAAGTTTACATAGTTTCTAAATGGATTGTGAGGACACGCATAAACCTGATGGTACATTTGACTAAATGATTCTGGTGTAGGTGTACCTGACATTAGAATTACAAAAGGGTTTTGTTTTTTAATGACTTGCTTTATCATTTTAGTTCTCTTGCTTGGTTTTGGATACGCACCCATACCATGTGCTTCATCAAGCACAATGCATTCATACTCACCAACTACCTTATGAAGGCTCTCATAGTTTACAATGTTGATGTGAAACTTTGGTTTGAGCTTATTGTAGTCATCCTCTATAGAAGATATAGCTTTCTTCTTGGTAACAAATAACATATTGTCAACGCCTAGCTTCTGAGCTGTACCCATAGCAGTCAAAGTCTTTCCTGTTCGCACCTGCATAGACAGGTATACGAAACCATATTTAACAAGAACATCAAACGCCTTGTCTATAATTTCCGATTGGTATTTTCTAAATTTCAAAATGGTATAAATTCTGTTTCGTTATTAATATTATCTTCAGGCTTTTGCTTCATAATAATCCACTTACCATTCAGATCCTTGCCCTCTTCTGGTGGCACACCCTCTTTGTACATACAAAAAGAATAAAGCCATTTGTTAAATCTTATTCTACTTATAGACATCTTAGCTCTTGGAGAATAATCAGGATACTCTTGTACAAAATCTAAATACAATTCATTTGTGTTTAATCTAATATCTGGTACTAGCTTTGAGTTAGGCTGCGTTCCCTCAAGTAAACCGCACCACTCAATAAAGTCATGACTAGTCTCAGCAGATAGCTGTCTAATCTTTAGGTTTACAAATTCACTTTCAATAAGTCCTTCTCTTAAGTATAACTGAAGACATTGAATCATATAGTTATCAAACACACACCACTCATCATCATCCCAATCGCCAAAGAATAATCTACCAAACTCATCTTGTGGTGTAAAGTTTTTACTATAATGTTGATACAATTCAAGCTCCCACTTTCTCCTTTGAAAAGAATTACCAGCTCCTTTTATGGCATAGTTTGTGGTAATAGCTATCTTAGGGCTCTTGCTAAATGGAATCTTGATAGCATCCTTGTTTTTCTTTTCAAGTGTTAGTCCCTCTGTTACTACACTAAACAATCTTTCAAAGTCAAAGTATTTCTTTACATCATCAAAGCAAAGTATCTGCGTGTCTGCTGACACTAACTGATAAGCAAAAGACTTAGCGAAATCAAATGCCTTTCCATCTATTGTCACTAACTTTTTCATGTGGCTAAGTGCGTTCATGAATATACCTTTACCTGTACCGCCCTCTGGATTGTCTGATATTACCTCATCATTAAGTATAACTGCTGGACAATAAGACAGGTTCTTATGACCATGCATTAAGAATCCTATCGTTGACTCCATTGATGTAGTTCTTACAGGATTTTTACCACTGATATTTTCCACAAATGTTTTGTAGTCGCAATCAAAAGTTTCGCATTCTTTATAAGCTCTGTCAATGACATGATCTTTCCATACATATCCACCCAAGTCCACATAATCTATGGCTATGACCTCGTTCTGCTTTACTTGAACTGCACAATTTCTGTAATATAAATAAGAAGAATTTTTAGAATCTGCTATAAAATATATATCAATAGTACCTAAAAGTGTTAGAAATTCTTCACGAAAAAATCTTGTTTGCTCTGCAAAGTAATTGTAAATCGATACATCTTCATAATAATAAAGTGTGCCTAGTATAAAATCTTTAATTTCTTTCTCGCTTGTGTGGTCTATTAAATTGTTTGTAACCTTGACAAATACATAGTTCTTACTGCCTTCAGGACAATATTTATAAAATCCATTGTCCTCTAAATACTTTTTAAACAAAAGAGGTACAATCTTTATAGTACCCTTATCATTTTTAGTCCAAAACTTTTGGTCTTCATCTTTCTCTGCCTTTTCAATAACCGCTTCAATTTCATCTATCTCTATGTTTGTGTTCTGAAGATCTCTTCTTATATCTTTCTTTGAATCTCCACGCTTTACCCTTTGCTTAATCTCATTGATAGTCTCAGTGTCCTCATAAAACTTAGTTCCAAAATCTGCTGCGTTTCTATAAGCAGAATCAATGGTGGTTTGTATCTCTCTCTTTGGAAAATCTGATGACTCATATTGATTACAAACAAAAGATGCTATGTTTTTTCCAACCCCAAACTCGTTTAAAGCTCTTGCTAATACATAAACATTCTGATTTCTTTGCCCTTCAACCATTGGATATTTTTGTTGCCACCACTTTGTAAGTATCTCTATAATTTTATTCTCATCTGTAATTTTAAGTAAAGGCACATCCTTTATTATACTCTTCTCTTCATACTCCTCCTCTTCAATCTTATCCCAAACAGATGAGTTAGTATTTATATGTAGTAGTCTGTCATAAGACTCGTAACAAACTCTGGATAAATTTTTTGAAGTAGTGTCAAAATAGGGTGAATCAAATTCTTTTTTTAATGAATTAAAATATTTAGTATGGTTGTCTTGGTCTGCTGGTATTTTAATTAAAACCTTTAATCCATTTCCAGAAGGAGAAACAAATGCTGAATAAACAAATTTATTTTTTTGAAATCGTTCCTTGTCTTCTAATAAATTTTTAGTCTTTGGATAACCATCAAAGTCTAAACATATTAAACCTGAATGCTCAACAATAGCTGAGTCAGATCTTTTGTTAAACTGACCAGAGAAACATATAGCAGGTAGATTTTTTTTAAGCTCATTCCTCTTTGTCTTATTTTTTTCTTGTCTTATTTTTTTAACAAGCTCTTGATTTTTCCCTTCTTTTATTCTTTGAAGTATGTAGGTTACATCTTTAAAGAAAGGTGTTTCTGTTTCTCGTATGTTTTGAAATATGGTTACTACCTGAGGCATTGTAAGATTAGATTAAATTAAAAAAAAGGGAAGGAGACTAACTAATATGAAAAAAAACACCTTCCCTTCTAAACAAAAAAAAATTAACTAGAAAGGTAGGTTGTCCTTCTCCTCAGAAGTGTCAACTTTCCCATCATTCTTTTTATAAGGCTCGCTGACTTGTATAGACAGCTTGAAATCTCCCGCTTGGGTTTTACCTTCCCATGCAGAAATTTCAAACTCCTTGCCATTTAAATCAGTCATTGTGCCTCTTAAATCTGGTTGAGTATCTTTTTCTTTATATGTGTTTTTGAAAAGTGATCCTCTTCCTTCTTTGTGTTTGTATGTACTCATAAATTAAATATTAAAATTAAAAATCTCCTTTGTATATTATTTCCTCTATACTATCTGTTGCATTTTCACTAAAGTATTTATCGTAGTGTAAAAGTGCGTGTTCTACCTTTTCTTTAGCATAAGATAAAGTTTCAGGTTTTATTCCAAAGACACCGACATCATAAGTTGTCTCGCCAGGTCTTGTACCAATAGGTTTTGGGGTTTTTCCCACAACAAAAAACACCATTGGCATTCCAAATAATTTTTGGTATATATATGCTTGTGTATCATAGCCATAATATGGAGCGTTCCTTGTCCACTTAGCTACATCTCCAGAGGTCTTCAAGTCTATTATCATTTCTTTACTTATGATATCCGCTTTCCCCTTAAAAATGTGGCCAGTGCCCATAATGTCTCCAACCATAGGCTCTTCATACTTAGCGTCAAAGTCAAACAAATATTCTTTCATTGCTTTAACTTTCTTGTTATCTTCATTCATAAACCAATCCACTAATGCTTTTATTTCATCAGCTTCAGAAGTTTTAAGTGCATAGGTTAAGTCGTTTTCTACTAGCCACTCCTTATATGCCTTATCTCTTCGTGGAAAATCTGCAATCGGAAAGTCTTTAGCCTTGTCTGGCTCAAGAATAAGTTGATGAAATAATCTTCCCTTTTCTAAGTTCTCGTTAGATTCTACCGGCAAACGATATGCCTCTGGATCGTATTGAAGTACTTTAATGTCAGAGTTCGATATATACTGCTTACCAAAGTCTCCATAGTATTGCTCATCATCTCGTAGCCTTTCTATAATCTCTTTATTTTCCATAGAGTTCTTTTTTAAGCTTCTCAGTTTGAGGTATGTCCACAATATATTTATCCATTAGTCTAGCTAGAATAGTGTCCCACTTTACTTTTTGAGACTGAAGTCTCTTTGAAGTTTCTACTATCTTAGACCAATTGTCATCTGTTACTTTAACCTTTTCACTCTTGCTCTGCTCGTTTGATTTACTAATCTCCTCAGCAGTTATTTGAGGTATATCTTCCCCAGCATATATATATAAACCCATTCCATGCATAGCTAAGTTTTTAGTTAAACATCTCATAAGTGTACTATTGATCTGAGTTGAAGTTGGTTTAAGTACAGATTGATTTCTGTTGTCCATAACAGGTAGCCACATTTCTAGTGTCTCTCCTTTTATTGTAACAGAAGTATGACAGAAAGCACCGACACCCTCTTTGTAAGAAAAAGGTAGGTTGGTTTCTGGATTCGTATAATACGAATAGGTGGCATCAGGAAAAGTTTTCTTAACCTCTTGCCATGCCCACGACCAAGACAGATATGTAAGGTGTCCCTTCTTTTCTGTCCTATCGTTAACATTGATAGCGTTAAGCACATCAAATGTAGATTTCTTAGTTGTAGTTTTAGTTGCCATTTTCTTTTAGCTTTTGTGTTATTTTGTAATACTTATTCAGTATTTGCTTTCTTGCTTCTTTGTAAAAGTTTAGCCTCTTTTTACTTTTGTTTCCATTTAGTTCTCTGGTTATACCTGATTTAATTCTATCAAGCTTCACTTTATATTTTTCAAGTGTAATTTTAAACACACCACTTAACCAACCCTCATCATTTATTATAGCTTGGTGTTCCTCTCTCATCTCTACATAATAATTACCTCCGTTTGAGTGGTCGTAAATAACTACCTCGCCCGTTAAATCATCTCTCGATATCTTAATTCCCAATCTCATTCTTGCCTCGTATCCATTACCATTTAAATTTACCGAGCCATAATCAGCTAAAGATTCTTTAAATATCTCTTTTAATCTATCAGAGTTCAATGTTTTCTAGTTTCTTAACAATATACTTATAATCAGGATCATTATCAATAATATCTTTAGCTTTTGCCACACCCTTCATCATGGTAGCAAGTGTTACCTCAAAACCTTGTGTTTCCATATAAGATTTTATCTCTGATAAAGTCATTCCCCTTTCTTGACACAAATAATATAAAATATATCTTGCCTCAACTATTGTTCTTGTTTTAGTTTCCTCTAATAAATCTTCTAAAGTTATTCCTAAGTGTTCTAAAATGTTGCCTAAGTATTGTTTGAATATGTATTCTTTCATTGTACTTCTTTTAAATCGGTTATTATTTTTTCAAGTTGATTGCCTTGATCGTATGATAAATTTCCAGAGGAATCTTGCAGTTTCTCAAGTTTGTCAATGCACTGAGAGACTCTATTTATGATAGCCTCTATTCTATACTCATACAGCTTTATTTGTTCTTCCATAAATTAAAAGTTTAATAATTGTAATCGTTTGCTATATTTTTTTTGAAGTTTTGTTTTGAATATCATTTTACGAATAAGAGTCTTGTCATTAACTGACCTTAAGTTTTTTCTCAAATTGTCGCATTCAAAATCTAATCGTAGTATGTATTCAGCAATATATTTTCTATGGTTTCGCTTTCTCGTTATGTCTTTTAGTTTCATTTTTAGTAAAGTAGTTGTTAGTTATAGTGTAATGTATGTCATAGTATATTGTGCCTTGATCTTGGCAGTCTAGACACAAGTAATCATGTGAAGCATATTCGCCACAATATTCAAATCTCTCGAATACTAGCTTATTGCTTTCACATTTATTGCATACTTGTTTCATATCAAGTGTAAATTTAGTTTAAATTTTGTTTGTATCCTAATTACCAATCCAAAATTTTTTCTGTTATATGAAATTCCTCTCTGAAATATTGTTTTACTTGTTCGTAAAGCTCATCAAATAATGGTGGGTGTATATCTCTTGGGCTATTTAAATCATAAACTTCTATATCACAAATACCTCTGCCCTCTGGCTCATAAAAGCAAGATGCACCATACCTTTTGTTTTTATATTCAAAATCAATTCTTAATTCAAATGAATTTACAATTCCAGATTCATTTGTTACATGAATGATCTGATCTTCTCGTTGTTTTAATTCGTGGTCGTGTCGTTCCATAGTTTTAGTTGTTTGAGTGTTTAAAAATTATACTCTCTACTATTTTATTTGTTTCTGAATCATACAAATCATTCTCTATTGTATTGACTCTATAAACATCTGAGTTTTCAGAGTATCTAAAATTAACATTTACATCTTTTAATGTTCTGTTATAAGGTTTAATTTCTTCTTCTAAATTTAAAAGAAACTTTTTTAATTTATTTGCATTCATAGTTTTAGTTGTTTAAAATTTGATCTCTTTCTTTTTTACTTGCATACCATTCAACATTAACAATATCATTGTTATACATATTGTCTGTATCAATGTCTATTTTAGGTATGTCATAATAATAAATCCCCCACAACAAACCATTGTTGTTATCCTCTGGGTTTATTCTTTCTTGTTTATAGTGTACTGCTAGTTTTACCTCCATAGTTTTAGTTTTTAATGATCTATTTCTATATCATAAAATTGACAATGTGATAAATTCTTTTCAAATTCTTTGTAAGTCATTGTTTCTTGTTTGGTTTCATCAGTTAAAATTAAAACGACTTTATCGGTGTAAAAAATTACCATTGTTTGACAATTATTATATTTTTCACAAAATTCATCATCTGTATCGCATTCCCATTTGTAAAGGGTGTATGCAGTATATAAATAGTTTTCCATAGTTTTAGTTGTTTAGTTTTTCTAATTCTTTTACAATTTGTAAATAGGTTTCTTGCCCTGAACTACTTAATCTTTGGTAGTCGTAGCTTAACAAATTTATTTTCTCTATTAATGTTTTAAGTTTAGTTTCCATAGTTTTATTTAGTTTTAAGTTGTTGGTTTAGTTTCATGTACTCTTTCCATACCTCATCAAAAGTTCCTTTCATCTGAAATACCTTTTCTCCTTTGTTTGTTCTATCTCTATTTGGTTTGTTCTTGTTTTTCATAATTAAATTTATAGTTGTCAATGTTTGTTACCTTTCCTCTGCTCATTATTTCTTCTTCAAGTCCTCTATATGCGACTTGTCCGATATTCGTGCAGTTGTCTAAATGCGACCAATCATATAATCGCAGTTCTTCCATTACTTCAAGTTGATCTGAATAGTATATTAAATAGGTGTCAATTTCTTGGTACATATTGTCCCAAACAATATCATCTATGCGAGTTTCAAATTCTTCTTTTGTTAATTCTTCATTGTCAATAGTGTCTTGCACTACTTCAATAATTCTGCTTTCTAATTCTTTTGTATGTTCCATAATTAATATATTTTTCCCTCTATTGTAAAGTCGTAGTCGTTAGCTTCAATCGTTTGATATATAGCTTCATCACTTGTCTCCCAATCATAGTTTAATCTTATATAAGAAAGTATATCCTCTGAATATTCTTTTTCATATTCTTCATCAAGTATTTCTAATTCTCTTTCAATATCTTCATCTTCCTTGAAATTAGCTTGTATTTTTTCATATTCATCTAAATAGTTCTTTGCAGTTTGTTTAACACCTACACTATCTCCAAATTCTTGCAGAATTGATTCACTCGTATGTTTAAAGTTGTCTATATAGATTTTTATATAGTTTCTTCTACCTAGATCAAATTCTTGTATCTCTAATCCTAATCGAATAAAATCTTCTTTAATCCAATCGTACCAAAATGTATCCTCTACATTTATAAATCTGTAATTCTCAATTACTTTTTCTCTTGTTTGTTTATCAAGTTCATCAAACTTATAAACTTTTATCTCTATTGTTTTCATATTAGTTGTATTTGGTTAATAATGTTATTTATATCTTTTGGTGTTTGTTCATATAAAACATCATCAAAAGAATCTTCAACAATATCTTTAGTAATAAATTTATTGTCGTTATCTAAAATTGCTACTTCCCAATTATCAACACCATTTCCATAAAAACCCATTCCCCCAACAATAGATATTTTATTTCCATTGTCAAAAGTATATAATGCTCTTTTAGAATATCCTTTGTTTACTATGTTTAGATCGTCAAAGGTTATAGTGTTGTTTGTTATATGTAGTGTTTCCTTTATGTCGTTTAAATCTTCTCTAATTTCAGTTTGGTTATTAAGTATAGCTTTAATATCATTATGTATTAATTCTAATTTTTCGTATAGTTCGTTATTTGTTTTCATATTAGTTGTTTATTATTGTTGTTTACTTGTTTAGCTAGATTAGAAATTAATCTATCTTTCTTTATTATATCCTTGTTTTGCTGGTTAATAGTTCTTCTTAGGGTATATATCTCATGTTTTAGAGCAATACAAAGTTCGTTTAGTTCGTGTTGTTTCATAGTTAATAAGTGTTTAAAATAAATTCAGTTAGTTTATCTTCTGTTAAAGTGTTAAAGTCAATCTCATTAGCTTTTAAATCTTCCTTAACCATATAAGGGTTAATTAAATTTTCACTACATATCCAATTAAAGTTTAAGTTTGTTACTAATGTTTTTCCCATACTTTGTAATTCTTCATTACATTCTTTTAAATCTTTGTGCCACTCGCCAATAAAATCATTATTTATTCCTCGTACTTGATAAAGTGAATAATTGTTTTTATGGTCGTATCCCTCAAATATTGTAAATGTATTTTGTTTCATAATATTGTTTTTAAGTTGTTTAAAAATGTGCTGTTTCTCGGTCAGTTCCACAAGCATAGTTTTTTTTTGCTGACACATTTAGATATAAATTAAATTAATTCTAGGTTTAATTCTCTCGCTACATAATTAATATGTTTTGAGGTTGTTGGGCTAGAAGATCTTCCGTTTACTCTCCATTGAACTTTTTGAAGTTTGTCGCCAACAATTTCGGCAACGAGTGTATTATAAGAATATACACCCGAACCAATTACTTTTAAATTTTGTTTGTATCGTTTTAAAGTTGTCATATTATTTTTATTTAATTATTCTAAATTGGTAATCGTAATCATTTACACCATGATAAAAAGGCTCTTTAATATTATCATCTAAATATAAATATTCTTCTAAATCAGTAGGTGCATGAAAATTGTCTAAAGTCAAAGCTTTAAACATACTTTCAAAAACTTCTTCGTTTAGCTCTTTAATCCTTTCTTTATATTGTTCTTTACTTAATATAAATACTTCATTTACATTGACTAGAATTTCAATCGCATAATCATTATCATTTAATTCATATACTTGATAACTTCCATAATCTCCAATCTCCTCATCTCCCCACCCAAAAACATTGTCGTCTATTTCATAAGGTGTATAAGGTTCTTTAATATCAGCATACATATTAATCATCTCTTTACGTCTTTCTTTCGCATATTTTAAAGCTTCTTTTTTGGTCTGGAAAGTTTTTATTTCTGTTCCATTTTCGGAGGTGTAACCATCCCCATTCCAAGTATCAATAACTATATATTTATTTCTCATATCGTTTTAATTTAGTTTAATATTTAATTTTTTAAGCTCTGGGCTTTCTTCTAATTGGTTCAAAGAGTGTGCGACCACCTTAACCAATAATTTAAGAGTTTGAGGCTCTAAACCTCCAAAATCTTCCATATCTGCTAATGCATTATATGTCAAAGTTTCTGCATTATTAAATAATTTTATTTTCATATCGTTTTTAATTTAGTTTAATATCGCTTTCAATTTACAAATTTATAATGATATATGAAACATTTATTACTTTTATTTTATCTAAATACTTAAATTTTAACATTTTAACTTTTCTTTTTAGTCAAAAAGGTTTGCATTCTTCTGGAGTGGGGCAGATATAAAAGAGGGTTTCCTCCCCTTTAACCCCCTAAAAATTTTGGTTGAACGAGGGAAGGCCGGAACGAGGGGAGGGAGTCCAGAGGGTAACAGCTCTAGAAAAAAAGCCAAAAAAATGTGCAAAGCTTGACCAGAATGCACCCCCACCCCATGCAAAAAAATCGGTTTTTCTGTCTGGCACACGCGCGGTATTTGTATATATTACCCAACACCTCTAAGTGTCTCAAAAAAATTTGTACCTTTGTATATGCCATGGGAAATGGAGATACACAATCGAATCAACATAGGCTTTTGTCTAGGCTGGTCATATTACGCTAAAGACGAGGATCATGATTGGGTCGAACTGAATATCTACTTAGGACTCATTGGTATAACAATAAAATATTAAGATGAAAAACAAAATAAGTAACTTCGTAGATGGTCTATACAGTAAGAACGGTAGACTTATTAACGACCGCCCTGATGGTATGATGGGTATTGAGAAAGCTGCAAAGCTTCGCAAGATGGTTAAGAAGCAAGAAAATATTGAGCAGATTGCTGAAGGAATTCAGCGAGCAAAAATGCTCGAAAGGTTTATGGATTAGTTTTCATATAGTTGGTTTTAGTGTTAAGAAGAAAAGCTACTTAAGGTAATTAGGTAGCTTTTTTTGTTAAATATGTATAAAATTATGACGACTTTTAAAAATTATGACGACTTTATGACGAGTTTAAAAAAAGTGGTCATAGAGTAACTTATTGATTTTCAATATATTATTCTTTATATTTATTAATTATGACCTCCTGACGAGTTGAAGTCAATATTTACTTATATAAAAAAATAAAAAAATAATTTTTTATATAGAGTGAATAGGAGAGCAAAAGTCGTCATCTGGTCATACTTGGTTTATTAAATAAAATTTATATATTTGATGTAATTAAATCTAATCAAATGGAAACTACTGGAGGGTACTCACCGAAAGACTTGCACTTTTCCGAAGAGGCAAGGTCAAAATTAATAAGCGGAATATCGAAAATGGCCAAGGCTGTTAAGTCAACACTAGGGCCTATGGGGAACACGGTTCTGATAGAATCACCACAGCATACTCACGGAATTACTGTGACGAAAGACGGAGTGACAGTAGCTAAGTCCATACAACTCTTTGATCCAGTAGAGAACCTGGCGGTACAGATGATGAGAGAGGCAGCGTCTCGTACTGCAGCTAATGCTGGAGATGGAACGACTACAGCGATTGTCCTTACGGAGGCTATAGTGAAGTCAGCAATCAAGGAGCTTGATAAAGCTACCAACAAACCTCAAGTCCTAAGAGATATGGTGAGCGTGACTAATGATGTGGTGAAGAGTCTTCATAAAAGAAGCTCTAACGTCTCAGATAAAAAACTGCTAGATGTGGCCACTATATCCGCTAATAACGATGGGATGGTAGGGAAAATAATAGCTGATACATATAGCCAGGTGGGTGATAATGGAATAGTAACGGTGGAGAAATCTCAGGGGTCAGAGACCAGCTTCGAGACTACCAATGGTTTAAAAATAGACAGGGGGTACTCATCTCCTCTGTTTGTAAACAATCAAAAGAAAGATGAGTGTATCATGGAGGATGTATATATCCTTGTGTCTGATGCAGAGATAAACAACATACTTGTCATTGAGAATATTTTAAAACCAATTATCAATGAAGGAAAAAAATTATTAATAGTAGCGCCTTGTTCACAACAAGTCATAAACACCCTGGCGGCGAATGTGATGAAGAACAGCTTGAAGCTTTGTGCCATAATTCCACCCTCCTTTGGCTATAAGCAACATGAACTGATGCAAGACATAGCTCTGTCAGTAGGGGCTACTTATTTTTCAGAAAAGACTGGAGACGATATGAGCATTATGTCCTTTGAAGACCTAGGTCGTGCAAAGAAGATAATCGTAGGGAAAGACTCTAGTATAATAATCAAAGATGATTCTCATGTGGATGAGAAGCTAATCGATGAGAGGGTAGCACAGCTCTGGGAAGCTCATTCCGTAACAGTCAAGAAAATAGACAAGGAGTTTATTCTCTCTCGTATAGCATCCCTCACAGGTGGGGTGGGTGTTATCTACGTAGGTGGGAACACAGACCTAGAGCAAAAAGAACTGTTCGATAGAGTTGATGACGCAGTATGCGCAGTCCGTAGTGCCCTAGAGGAAGGCATACTCCCTGGGGCAGGACTGGCTCTGTATCAGGAAGGGTTAAAGTTAATGGGCAAAAATTCTACCAAAAAAATCGCCAAGGCGATTTTGGGGGAAGCACTTCAAGAACCGCTCAAACAAATCCAGAATAATGCAGGGATAGAGAATAGTAGAGTTTATAATGAAAAAAATATAGGGTTGGACGTTAAGAACAACAAAGAAGGAGATCTTTTGTCTATGGGTATTATAGACCCCATGAAGGTAACTAAGCAAGCACTACAGAATGCTGTGAGTGTTGCGGTGACTATACTATCTACTAACGCTATAGTTACTATGGCAAGATCAATAGAAACACAATGAAATATATATCACTAACAAATTATAATCATATTTTAGAAAATTATGAAGACTACAAACAGTTTCTTTCAGAAAAGATGGTTATGATAAATAACACCTATAGGTTTTGTTTTATTAATTC
>Ga0181405_1000234_pt1 | contig 19468 bp, 24 predicted proteins | sample 28SPOviralmetaG_FD_130134 | JGI IMG/M metagenome (GOLD analysis project Ga0181405, IMG submission 130134) | Marine viral communities from the oligotrophic San Pedro Time Series (SPOT) site, San Pedro Channel, CA, USA - 28 SPOT_SRF_2011-11-29 | ecosystem: Environmental > Aquatic > Marine > Strait...
AGAATATATGTTCCGATACTTACATTCTTTTGGTTCTTTTCTCATATAGCAGAAGCATTTGTTATACAACATTATATGGAAGAAAATGTTCCTAAGTGGTTTAAGGAGTTACAAATAAAATGATAGATATTAAAAAGATAAAAGAATATATTTCTAATAACATTGTTTTTCTTTCGATAATGTTGGTAGTTAGTGAGATTCTGTGGTTCATTGCTAAAGGCATACGTATGTTGTTTTCTAATTCGTCTACTTCTATGAATTATGACAGGCACAAAGAAGTAGTAGATTCTAATGATGACGAAGATTATTTAGGAGTATAGAATGACACAAAGAACAATTTGGGTATTAGGACAATGTCTTTGGTTTGCAACGTTTTTAGTTGTTAGTTTAGTTATTTACGGTTCGTTGAAATTTTTTCTTAATATTTTACCTAACCTCACCTATTTAGAAGTATGTACAGGACACTTTTTATGGAGAATCTTAAAATCAGACTTGCCTGTAGATATACTTCCTTCTATGTTTGAAAAACATAAAACAACAGATGTTATGAAACAATTTGAAAAACTTGACGAAGAATTAAAAAAATTAAATTTTTAGGTTGACTTGTATAATAAAATGGAGTTAAATTAGCAGTATGTATAATTCATATAAACGAATAGGTCCTATTTCAACAGGACATAGACAATATAAAGATGATGGACATTGCCGTTGGATTCACGGTTATGGTCGTTATGTAGAACTTAAATTTGCTTGTGATTACAGAGATGAAAAGGGATGGGTGTATGACTTTGGAAATTTAAAGTGGTTCAAGACTTGGATAGAAGAACAATGGGACCACAAACTATTAATAGCACACGATGACCCTGCATTATTAAGATTAAAAGAATTAGAAAAAGAAGACATTGTAAAATTAAATGTAATGCACGCAAATTACGGGCCTGGTATAGAAGATAGTTGTAGGTTTGTATTTGATTATGCAAATCCTATTGTTATTAGTCAAACAGATGGTAGAGTTTGGTTAGAACGAGTTAGGGTTTGGGAACACGATAATAATTACGCGGAGTATGTTTGGGTAAAGTAGCAATAGGAGAAATGTATCCTTGCTTACAAGGTGAAGGCAAGTTTATAGGTATTCCTCATTTGTTGATAAGAGTTTCGGGATGTAAATTGAGATGTCAATTTGCTGAATCGTTTTGTGATACTCCTTTCGCAAGTTGGGCTCCTGAAAAAGGTAAATTCACTTTAGAAGATGTTCATACGTTTTATAAAAAATATCCTCAAATAAAATATACAATGATTACAGGTGGTGGCCCTACAGCACACGCTGACTTACTAATTGAACTATGTAAGATAGGTGACCACTATGACCATTGGATTACTATTGAAACAGAAGGTTCTGAATTTGTAGAAACTGAAGCTGACTTTATTTCATTGTCGCCTAAGTTATCTAATAGTACACCGAGACCGGGTACAATGAATCCTTATACAGGAAAAGAAGTTACAGAAGCAAATAAAAGACAACACGAGAAGTGGCGTACTAATTATGATGCTATGAAACAATTATTAGATTATCACGACTTTCATCAACTCAAGCCTGTTATCAGTAATAAAACAGATTTAGAGGAGTTTAAAGAATTACAAAACATATTAAGTGTTAAGAATGAAAATGTGTATCTTATGCCTGAAGGTTTGAACAGAGAACAACTTACAAGGCGTAGACAATGGCTATCAGAAATTTGTATCGAAGAAGGATATAATTTTACAGATAGACTTCACATTATAACTTATGGAGATAAACGTGGAACATAATTTAATTGAAATAATAGGTTGGTTAGGATTTGTATTAATACTCTTCGGCTACTACTATAATGCACAACAGAAAATCTTCTGTTTCTATATATGGGGCGTTGGCAATATTTTCTTTTTAATATACGCTTTACTTATACAAGCCATGCCCCAAGTAGCAATGAGTATCTTTGTATTAGGAATGAATGTGTATGGATGGAAACAATGGAGTAAAAGTGTCTAAAGCAATCTTTAAAAAACAACTTTCTAAAGGTAGAATTGGTGAGGCTTGGTTTCTTGATATGGCTCGACAACATTGGGATGAAGTATATGATTACACTAATTTTGATATGTGGAAAGAAACTCAAAAGATGGGAATAGATTTTGGATTCAAAAACAAAAATTGGTCTAATGAAATAACTACTGATGTTAAATCAAACTTATATTATAGTGAGTATCAGAATGATTGGGAATTTGGAATAGAATATTCAAAGTGGCATCATTCTAAAAAAAATGAACATAATCGTGAAGACGAAGATGGTTGGATTCAAGATTCAAAAAGTGATAGGATATATCATACAGAAGTAAAAGACGGAGTTGCTACAGGACGATATGTTTATTATGATTTACACGAGATGAGAAATTTTATTTATAGAGAGTGGGACAAATCTGAAGATAGTTGGATACGGAAACTTTCTTATATATCAGGTAAGATGGGTGATTATACTCAAATTATTCCGGTTAGAATGTCTGAAGAAAAATTTACACCCTATATAAGAAAATGGGAGATATAATGAAATCAAACGGAAACAAACCTTTAACAGAAGAACAAAAACAAAGCACAATAGAAACTGCGGCTGAACATTATGGTAAGTTTATGTCGTCACTTGGCTTTGAATGGGAAACAGACCCTAATGCTTCAGAGACTCCTCATAGAGTTGCGAAGGCTTGGGTAAATGATTTAGCAGAAGGATGTTTCAATCATCCTCCTAAGATTACAGCATTTGATAATGTTGATAACTATGATGGTATGGTATTTGAAGGTAATATTCAAGTACATTCAATGTGTTCACATCATCACTTACCTTTCTTTGGTGTTGCTCACGTAGCATATCTTGCTAAACCTGAAGGTAAGATTATTGGCCTTTCTAAATTAAATCGTACGGTTGAATTTTATTCACGTAGACCTCAAGTACAAGAAAATCTTACAATGCAAATACACGAACATTTAGATAAAGTATTAGAAGTTCATGGTGGTATCGCTGTAATGGTAAGTGCTAAACATTTATGTGCGTGTTTACGTGGTGTTAAACATCCTCACTCTGAAATGAAAACATCTAAATTGAGTGGTGCTTTTATTGATGGTGATTATTCAGTACGACAAGAATTTTATAACTTTGTAAAGGATATGAAATGAAGTTAATATCTGAAGAATACAGAGAATTAATTTCTGAACTACATTCAATAGGTAAGTGGGGCGGTGAGTCTACAAAGCCTCGAATATTATCTACTATCAGAGACCACATCGGATGGCAACAAGCAACTACTTTAATAGATTATGGTTCAGGAAATATAGAAGGTGAAGAGAGAAGTCTCAAGTGGGCTCTTAAAGGTGAATGTAATGTGATAGAATATGAACCTGCTATAAAAAGTAAAAGTAAAAGTCCTGACCCGCAAGACTATGTAGTGTGTGTAGATGTTTTAGAACACGTTGAGCCTGAGTACATAGATAATGTATTGGATGACTTAAAAAGAATTACTTCACGTAGAGCATTTCTTACTATATCGTGCGCAAAAGCATTGTTACATTTACCTGACGGAAGAAATGCACACTTGATAGTAAAACCACGTGAATGGTGGATGGCAAAGATAGAAGAAAGATTTAAAATTCTTGAAGAACATTATATCTACAGAAATAAACATCAATTACGATTGTATGTGCAAAACAAAGGAATAAAATAATGCAAACAAATATAATAGTAAAACTACAAGTTGAAGGTACTCATAATTGGCCCGATGCTACAGATGGTGCAGGTGCAGAGATGCATTATTTAGAATATAGACATAGACATATGTTTCATATTGATGCTCGTAAAGAAGTTATGCACGATGATAGAGATGTTGAATTTATAATGTTTAAAAGACAAATAAACAGATACTTGAGAGAAATGTATTATACTTCTGAATTAGACTTATGTGATTTTGGTTCTCAATCTTGTGAAATGATTGCTGAAGAATTATATAAAAAATTTGATTTATGTTATTGTGCTGTTTATGAAGATAATGAAAACGGAGCTGAAGTATATTAATGTCTGATATTCGTGTACATCCAATTGATAATAAACATATCGCTTGGCCACATAGAGTTGTAGATAATTTCTTTTCAGAAAAAGAATTACAATGGGTAGAAGGTTACTTTGAATATGGGCTAAAAGAGCTAAGAAAAAAGTATTGGCCTCTTTTTGATAAAGATGGAGATATGTTACCTAGCTTAAAACTACAAGAAGAAGCACATAAACATAGAATAATAACTCCAAGCACTGCTACAAATGGGTTTAGTGTATTTGTACCATTTTGGAGTACAGAACGATACATAGAAGTTATAGATGACATTTGGAAAGAAGCATCAAAAATTTATCCATGGGAACGTAATAACGATATTAGGCGAAAAGATTACTTTTGTTTTTTAGAACTTAATATTTACCCGCCTCAATTAGATTATAATTATCACGTAGATATAAAGTACAAAACTTTAACAAGCGTAGTTTATATAGGTAAAGACGGTGATGGAACTACTTTAAAATCAAACAGAAATGAATTAGATGTTGTGTGGAAACATAATCGTGGTCTTGTATTTATGAATTGTGATAAAGAACGTAGACAAATAGTAAAAGAAATTAGATATGCAGGTCGTTTAGATGATGCTGATAAATATACATCACTTCATAAATATCAAAATAAAACGGATAATGTAAGATTTGCAGTTAATATGAATGTAGTTCACATAAATAATATAGGTAGTATGCTTAGTAAAGGTGTACTCGATAAAAAGTCTTTAAACTTTCGCACAAGTTCTATAGGAGAGATTTTAGAAAGGCCTTTTAGAAAGTTTGAACCAATTCTTTTAAGGTATGAGCCGACAGAGAAACAAGAACAAAAAAGTAAGGAGAAAAAATGAAGAAGTACATTAGTTGGGATGAAGTAGAATTAATGGTAGACGAATTATGTGATATGATTCCCGAAGGAGTTTATGAAGGAATTTATGCAATACCTCGAGGCGGGTTGTGTATAGGAGTTATGATGAGTCACAAATTAGGATTGCCTTTGATAGACAGATTACAATCTTGGTATGGTAAAAAGTTTTTAATTGTAGATGATATAGCAGATACAGGAGTAACATTAGAAAAAATGAAAGCAGAAATATTTAAAAATGCTGATACAGCTACATTACATTATCACGAACAATCTTCTGTTGTGCCTGATTATTGGACTAACAAAAAAGGTGATAGATGGATTGTGTATCCGTGGGAAAGAAAAAATAGTGAAGAAATACAAGATTATTTAAAGGAGACAAAATGATATATTATTTTCCGTTAGAAAGTTTAAAGTCAAGATATACTCATCAGTTATCTACTGAATGGATGCCTAAGGCGTTTGAACAAGTTGGTGCAGAGGTTGTATCTGTTGATGGTAAGTATGAACAAGGCGATGTAAAAGTTGGTATGGTATTAGATGCAGTTGGTCGTGGTATCTATAGTATGAATCAATGTTCAGATTTATTAGAACGTATTAGAGATGGTGAAGTTACAAGTGAATCAACAATATATCTTCAAGATTATTGGACACCTGGTATTGAATCTATTTTTTATGCTTGTGATTTATATAAAATTACTCCTAAGTTCTATGCGAGATGTTGGGCTCAATCTGTAGATGAATTTGATTTCACATATAATATGAGAAATTGGATGAGGCATTATGAGTTGGGATTAGATGAAAGACTATCAGGTATATTTGTCGGTAGTACTATAAATCGTGATGAACTTAAAGCCGCAGGATTTAAAACACCTATACACGTAACATCATTACCGATTAATTTTGATGAGATAAGAAGTTATCATCCTACAATGGCTTGGCAAGAAAAAACGGTAATCTCTTCTTCTCGTTTAGATTGGGAAAAGAATCCTATGTTTATGATGAAAGTAGCAAAAGAGTTTCTTGCTAAACATAAAGATTGGAAGTGGGTGTTTACTTCAAGTGCTAAAGAATTGAGAAGTAACGACCAATTTATAGTCGATGCTATAAATGAATTAGATAGAACGGAAGAACGTTTTATTGTTAAAACTAATATGACTAAAGATGGTTATTACGATTTACTTAATCGCGCATCTATTCAGTTTAATAGTGCATTACAAGATTATGTTAGTTTTACGGTTTTAGAAGCTACTTCATATGGTTGTGATATAGTTTATCCGAGATTCAAAAGTTTTCCTGAATGTATTCCGGCAGATAGGTTGTATGACCCGTTTGATGTAAATAGCGCTCTTAAAGTTTTAGAGTCTTGTATAAAAGAACTACATTCTCACTTTAATATACCTAAGTTATCTTCTTTAGGTTGTTTAATGGATGCTTATATTATTAAGAATGGAATAGATAGAGAAGTTAACATTTGGAATGAATCAGAATATTACGAAGCATTTCTTAAAGATAAAGGAGTTTTATAATGAATAAAAAGATAGGTAAATTTAAATACTTTCCGTCTTTCTCAGCAGGTGAGTTTGGACACGGATTATTAAAAAATCATAAATTTAAAGATGAACTAACTTGTAGATTTTATACAGAAGAGTTTCCTGAAGAATTTAGATATACGGATTTTTTAATCACAGCAGGTGCACATAAATCACGTAAAGATTTTTATAATGAATTAGGATTCAAACGTGATACTAATTTAATTATGGGTGACTCAGGTGGATATCAAATAGCATCAGGAGCGATAAAATGGAAGCCTGAACTAAAGACGGTAGTTTTTGATTGGTTAGAAAACAACTCTGATATTGCTATGAATCTTGATATCCCGCCGAGGTTAAAATACACAGGAAAATTTAAAGAATGTTTTGATATCTCAATGGAAAACTTTAAATACTTTAATGAGAAACAAACAGGTAGAACTAAATTCTTAAATGTATTACAAGGTGAAGATGATACGACTTACAAAGAATGGTATACTGCAGTAAAAGATTTTGACTTTCAAGGTTGGTCTATTGGTGGTACAGCAGGTGATGTATTTAGATTTATGGCAAGTGTATGTACTTTATTAGAAGGTAGAGAACACGAAAAGAAATCAAATGAGTATCTACATATTTTAGGTACATCACGTATTCAAGATTTCTTTATGTTGTTACAATTACAAAAGTCACTTGAAGATGTAGGTTCTAACATAACGGTTACTACTGATTCATCTACTCCTGACAGAGCAGTTGTGTTTGGTTTATATTATACTTCGTTCTCATTTAAAGATGCGAGATTCGAAGCATTTAATATGCCAAGAGAAAAACATCTACCTGAGATGCCTGAGATGTTAGATAAAATTAAAACACAAAACTTAATTGGTGTTAATGATTTTGATAGATTCATCGAGAAGTGGGCTGATATGAGAGATGTATGTGATTGGAATTGGGATGGACAATTTAGAATGAGACTACACAATTTTTATTTGTTTTTAGATACGATTGAATTGATTGAACAATCAATATATGGTATCAGACACAACTTAGAACAAATGATAAATAAAGATTTAGCTAAAGTATTAAGGTCGATTGATGAAATGGTTAAATCAGATAAACCTCGTGAAGTATTTGAGAAATACGCAAAAGATTACAATAAACTTTCTAATGTAAAGAAAAGTCTTGTTGTAAAAGAAAATAACTTTTTTGGATAAGGAAATAAAAATGAAACTAAAAATAGAAGATTTACAAGAACGTATGCAGTACATTCGTGATAATGTTAAAGAACATAATTCCGAAGAACGTGCTGGTAAGTTAAATAAAATGTATGACCATTTTGAAGAACGTATGATGTTAGCACCGGCTTCATCTACTGACCATTTTCACAACTCGTGGCCCGGAGGTTATATTGACCACGTTATGAATATAACAGAAGCAGGTAAAAAGTTATTTAAACTTTATGAAGACTTTGGATTCAAGTTAACATATACCGTTGATGATGTAGTATTTTGTACAATGCATCACGACTTAGGAAAACTTGGTAGTCTCGAAGAAGATTATTATAAACCTAATCCGTCTGAATGGCATAGAATCAATCAAGGAAAAATGTATGAAATCAATCCTAACTTACATAATATGACCGTTACTGACAGAGCAGTTTATACGTTAAGTCAATTCGGTGTTACATATTCTGAACAAGAATATTTAGGATTAAGACTTGCTGATGGTATGTATGAAGACGCTAATAAAACTTATCTAATGGGTTTTGGTGAAGGTAAAAAGATAAAATCAAATATTGCTCAGTTAGTTCATCAAGCAGATATGGTTGCTACTCGTTTTGAGATGGAACGTTATATGTTTAGTGAAGATGCTAATATACCTTATAGTAAAATTATGGGTGTTGATGTAGAAAAGGCTATCGATATAGATGATAGGTCACGAGAGAAGACGATAGCGAAAAAAGCAAAACCTAAAGTAGATACAGATTACAAGAATCAACTATTTGACGATTTGTTTGGAGATAAAAAATGATTATAGAAATAATATTAGGTATATTACTACTTACAAGTATAAGTGCTAATATAATTCAATTAAAAAGACAAGAAACGTTAGAAACTTGGTTCGAAGATATGTCAAGTGATTTAGATAAAGTTCAGAAAGAATTTTTGATAATCGATGAAAAGAAAATGTTTGAATCAGACGATGAAGTCGGTGATACGTTTGAGCGTCTAAAACTTAGTTTAAATAAAATACAAAAATACACAGGAGTAGAAGAAGATGGCAACACCAGCAAGTAACTTACCGGTTAGAAAAAAAATCAAACGAAGAAAGAAAAGTAAAATGTACTTTGGACAAAAAACTGAAGATGCAATCGTAAAGTATAATTCTATGGAACCCGGTGACCCTGAAAGAAATAGACTTTTTGCTGAAAGTATTTATCACCCTATCAGAAAAATATCTGAAAACTTAATTCATACTTATAAGTTTTATTATTTTGATGAGCCTACAGAACAAGTAATTGAAGAAGTAGTCTCTAATATGGTAATTAATATGCACAAGTATGTACAAGGTAAAGGCAAAGCATTTAGTTATTTTTCAGTTGTTGCTAAAAACTATCTTATTTTAAATAATAATAAAAATTATAAGATGGGTAAAATACACGACCAAATAGATGTTATGGATTATAACAGAGATACTGATGGTGAATCAAGTTCTGCTAACGTTTTAGACTTTAAATTAGAAGTCTTTAAACAAATGTTATTCTATTGGGAAGATAATATTTTTAAAATTTTTAAGAAAAAGAAAGATATTGCTGTAGTTGATGCTCTTCTTTATTTAATGAGAAATAATAAAAGTATTGAAAACTTTAATAAGAAAGCACTTTATATCTTAATTCGTGAAATGAGTGGTTCTAATACTCAACATATAACACGAGTTATAAATGTAATGAAACGTAAGCAAACTTCTTTAGTTACTGACTTCAGAGATAAGGGAATATCATTCAAAAACAATGTAACCGGCTCAGTATTCACTTAAAATCGTATCTTTCTTGATTTATATATATTTATTATTAATTAAGGAAGATATATATGTCGGACTCTTTTGAAGTCTTTGAAGGCAAAACGTTATCAGATGTTTTCAAAGATATCTACAAAAACTCAGAGAATAACAAACAACAGATAGAGGTTCTGATGAAGGACCTCTTGAAGTTTGTCACAGATACCGCATCTGCTGTAGCACTTGTACCTATATTAAAGGATTATCTTGATGTAGCAGTAAAGAATGACGAACAATTAATTAAAGTAGCGGCTATTGTACAAAAACTTGCTTCGGCTGAAGCTAAAGGTTCTGATAGTGAATTTGGATTAAGTGAACTTGAAAAAGAACAATTAATGTCCGGGTTATCAGATTCTATTCAAGAAATACAGAGCGAAAGTGATAGGATAAACGAAGATATAGAAACTAAAAAAACTTCTACTGCTTTTCCTGAGAGTTAACAATGGATAAAGATACAGGCGGTTTATTAAATTTTAGTAAAGCTTATCATTTTATCAAACAAGAGGTAAATGAGGCTGTAGATGCTATACGAATAGCATTTAAGATACCATCTGCTAAAGTTGTGAGTAGTGTCAATCCGGCTGACAATCAACAAAAAATTTCTACGTTTACAGAAGACTCTCAGATGAATAATATGAAGCCTTCTTCTATGCACTTCATATCGTCACCTGTAATAAACGAAATGGTTCCTGTTTTTGCATATGATAGTAGTAGATTTTATGGACCTCCTCTTCCTATATATGATTCGATAACAAATTCAGCACAACTTGTTCCTACTGCTACAAACGAGTATAAGCCTGACTTTGGTATTTCTCCTATACAAATAACTCCCGGAGATGTTGCTGTTCAAGGTAGATATGGACACGCTATAGTATTAAGTGATAAAGAAAGTAGACCGACAATAAGAATAGGAAATGGATTTCGTTCACGAGACGCTTCTGATGTTGAAGTATTTAATTCAGATGAGTTTTCTTCTCAATTAAATTCAGCACAAAACTCTGATGCATCTATACCTAATTTCTTTGACCCAAATGTAGATGGTAGTTCTATTTATCTTTTGAAAAATTCTTCTCCTGGTATAGATTTAAAAACTGAAGCAAAATTAAACGGAACAGAAAGAATTGTAGATTACGAAAAGAAAGTATTATCGTCACCGGTAGGTGGTACGTTTGCGCAAAATAAATCTGTTAACGATAAGATGTTACTTTCTTCTAATAGTATATTTATTTATACTAAGGGTGCTAACTATAACAATCATAATATAAGTGTACTATCTTCAGGACATTTAAGTTTAAATTCTATGAAGAATATTTTTATAACAACACCTGCAGTAGATGAAGATGAGAAAAGTGGTTTTATTTATATAGGTACAAGTGAGAATCGTGGATTACTTCCAAACTCGCCAATGCAACCAGCAGTAAGAGGATTAAATTATTTAAATACTATGGTAGGAATTTCAAAAGCAAGTGATACTCAAGGAGCTAAATTAGGAGATGGGAGTGTGTTAGGAATATTGAAAAACTTAACTGATGCATTAGATAATTTAGCTAATGGTGGGATTGCTGTTGATGGAAACGGTGTATCGAAAAGTGATATTAGTGCTATATCTAAACCTATAAAAGATAGTATTAAAAGTTTACATAATAAAATATTAGGTACACAAATCGAAGCAGACGGAATATCAGTATGGACAGGTGATGTTAGTAAGAAGGTATTTGTAGAATGATAACTAAAGTGATAAATGATAAGATGTCTGCGCCTATCGATTTTTTAAGAGGGTACAAAGACCGAAAGATACCTTTATATCAAGGTAAAGCATCACAAGGTGAAATGCCGGAAAATTTACCTAAAGATATCGAAAAAATAAAAAAGATAAAAAAATTAGCAGAAAGTGTAGAACCTACATTAAAAGCAATACGAAATACAATAGCAGGAATTAAAGTTGCTAAAGCAATAGCAGGAGCTGCTGCTGATGCAGGTAAGATAGGTTCTGCATTAGTTCCTCCTGTCGCAGCTGCGGGTGTTCTACAAGATAAAATTATAGAAAAAGTAAAAGAAGAAATTTCAGATGCATCAGCCGCATTAAAAAATACAGATTTTTTAATTAATCAATTAAAAGCTTTAGCTATAGAAACTATAATAGCTTTATTAGCAATAAAACTTGCAAGTTTAGCTAATGGAAGTGGAAAAGGCAAAGATACGGGTGACGATGATTTGGAATCAACACAACAAGAATTAGATTCATTAGTTGCTTTATCTGAAGCTGAAGAATCTAATCAAAATAATGATGGCAATGGCGGTGTAACAACAATAACAACAACCACTACTTCAACGGGAACATCAACAAGTACCGGTGGCGGTGGATATTAATACTTAGGAGGTATTATGAAGGCAAACGAGTTAAAAAAAATAATCGGTAGATTAGTCAATGAAGAAGTCAAAAAACAACTCGGCGAGATATTTATTAATGAAATTAAGTCTAAAAGGTCTACGCCAATTCAAGAGTCTGTTAAGACAAAAGAAGAATATCCGACAATGGGTGGAAAAACATTTGGTACAAACGATATGGCTGACTTATTAGGCTATGGTGATATGAAATCTAATGGAGGCGGTATGACAAATGCGGGTGTAGCAGAAATAGCACAAAAAGCAGGAGTTTCACCTGACCAAGTTGACCCTAATGTACAAAAAGCTATCACTAAAGATTATCGTGAACTTATGAATAAAATGAATAATAAATGAGCGTAAGAGATATAGACTTAGACCCTGACAAAGCCTTTGGAATAGGCTTTCCGTTAAATTACAACAGAGAGACTTATGGCTTTTTCAAAACTAACTATAGTTATTACGAACAGATACAAGATAATATAAAAAATTTATTGTTAACAAAGGTAGGAGAACGACCAGCGATACCTGAATTTGGATGTCGTTTATCAGAAATTGTTTTTGAACAAAACGAACCGTCTATACTAAAACCGCAAGTTGAAGAATCTATAAAAGAAGCGTTAGATTTATTTTTACCTTTTGTTAGTTTAGTTAAAACTGAACTTATAGAAAACGGACATACTTTAAATATATTAGCAAAATTTAGTACCGAATTTAATGACGAAATAATTGTATCTTTAGATATGCCAGGCGCAGACTTTAGTGAGTATTAATATTTAGGAGAAGGAAATGGCTCAAGCAGTAAAGCAAAAAGAAGTTAAGTATTTAAATAAAGACTTTAATCAACTTAAAGATTCTTTAATGGAACACGCAAAGACATACTTTCCTTCCGCATACAATGATTTTAATGAAACTTCTCCTGGTATGATGTTTATTGAAATGGCCGCATATGTTGGTGATGTTCTTTCTTACTATATAGATAATCAATTTAAAGAAAGTTTATTAGCATATGCTGAAGAAACTAAAAACGTTTATCAGATTGCACAATCAATGGGTTATAAACCTAAAATTGTTACCGCAGCGTCTGCAGATGTAGATATCTTTCAAACGGTGCCTTCTATTGGTTCAGGTGCGGCAAACAGACCTGATTTAAATTACGGTTTAGTATTAAAAGGGGGTTCTAATTTAAAATCTTCAAGTGGTCCTGATTTTTTCTTAAACGAAGATGTTAATTTTCAATATTCAGGTAGTGCATCTAAGATAGATGTTAGTGTGTATGAAAGCGCAGGAGGAGAACCTACTACATATCTACTAAAAAAATCTGCATCAGCAACTTCAGGTCAACAAAAAACAGAACGTTTTGTTTTCGGTGCTGCTAAACGATATGACAAAATAAGATTAAAACAAAGTGGCGTAACTGAAATAATTTCTTGTAAAGATAGTGATGGTAACGAGTGGAGTCAAGTTCCATACTTAGCACAAGATACGGTATTCATTGAATCAAACAATACAGCAGATTTAAGTCCACAAGATTCTCAATTTTCTGATAAAGCTCCATATCTATTAAAATTAAAAAAGACATCAAGAAGATTCTACACTTATATAACTGAAGACGGATTAGTAGAGTTAAGATTCGGTGCAGGAAATAGTTCAAGTCCTGATGAAGAAATTATTCCTAATCCTGACAATGTTGGTTCAAGTTTACCTTCCGGTGTATCAGGTTTAGATACTGCTTTTGACCCAAGTAATTTTTTAAATACAAAAGCATACGGACTCGCACCTGGAAATACTACATTAACTATAACATATAGATACGGTGGTGGACTTTCACATAACGTACCATCTAATACAATTAATAAAGTAGTAGGTGCTTTATACGGCCCGAATAAGCCAGGTGTTAATGGTTCTTTAATAGCAACTGCAAAAGCAAGTGTTGCTTGTAATAACGCATTACCTGCAATGGGAGGAAAAGGTCGTGAATCTGTAATTGAAGTGAAGAATAATTCTCTTGCATATTTTCAAGCACAACAAAGAACAATAACTAAAGAAGACTATATGATGAGAGCTATGACTATGCCAGGTAGATATGGTAGTATAGCAAAAGTTTATATTGTTCAAGATGAACAATTACAAGAAGGTAAATCATTAGATAATGGTACAGATGGTAAAACAAAAGCAAACTTACCTAATACTAATACACGAGTAGCAAATCCATTAGCACTTAATATGTATGTTTTAGGATATACACCTGCTAAAAAATTAGTAGTTTGTAATAATGTTGTGAAGAGAAATCTTGCTACATATTTAAGTGAATATCGTCCTGTAACAGATGCTGTAAATATTAAAGACGCTTACATAATTAATTTAGGAGTTAGATTTAGTATTATAGCAAGAGTGGGATTTAACAAAGATGAAGTTTTGTTAAGATGTATAAATGCTATAAAATTCTTTTTTAGACCTGACGATTGGCAAGTCAATCAACCAATTGTTATTGCTGATTTAGTTAGAGAAATAGCATTAGTAGATGGAGTTGCATCAGTAGTTCCTCCTCTCGAAGATAATCCTGATAAGTCTCAGGTAATAATTTATAATCGTTATGAAAAGGGTTCAAATTATTCAGGTAACATTTATGACATCGGTTCAGCAACTAAAGATGGTGTAATTTATCCTTCAATCGACCCAAGTATCTTTGAATTAAAATTTCCGAATAAAGATATAGAAGGTAATTGTATAGGCGATTCATCAAGTGGCGCCGGGTACTAAGGAGTAAGTAATGCACTTTTTTACATTCGCAACAGAAGATACGGTTTTATACGAAGCATCTGAATCTAATAATTTTGGATTAGATGAAATAATTGAAGTAAGAAAAGATGTTGATGATGCTGGTGTGTCTGTCAATGTTTCAAGAATTTTAGCACGTTTTGATTTACAAGCTATGAGTCAAAGTGTAGTTAGAGCCAACGCAGGTGCGACTGCTAAATATTATTTAAATATGTATGATGCTGGTAGTGATAATTTAACTACTTCACAAAGTTTGTATGCTTATCCTACAAGTGGTAGTTGGAATATGGGAAGAGGCAAAACTACTTATAGTCCTGCAGAAACAGAAGGGTGTAGTTGGGCTTATAGAACAGGACAGAATGAAGAAACGTATTGGACTAAAGCAGATGTAAAAGACACAGGCGGTGCTTGGATTAGTGGTTCAGGATATGAAGCATCTCAAAGTTTTATACATACAGATACTGAACTTGATATGAGAATGGATGTTACAAGCATTGTTAATAAATGGTTTAGTAATAATATTCCTAATAACGGATTTATGGTTAAACGTTCAGGTTCTATTGGAAATAATAATGTACTATTAGATGAAGGTTCAAGTACACAATTAGGTAATTTTTAATTCTTTTCACGAGATACACATACTATATACTCTCCGAGATTAGAAGCAGTATGGGATTCTTCAGTATGGACTACAGGTAGTCTTCAGAACTTAGATGCGAGTGATTTAGAAGATTTACAAATTTATAGTACTAATTTAAAATCAAGATATTCAAATGAGTTTGATGGTAAAATACGAATTGTAGGTAGAACTAATAATCCGACATTAAGTAATTCTCCTACAGCATCTGCATATAGTGTAATAAAGTACTTACCAACAGGTTCTCAATATTCTGTATTAGATAATTACTCAGATGATGTTGTTATACCATATGGTACAGGCTCGTACATATCGTGTGACTCACGTGGAAACTTTATTGATTTAAACACTTCAGGGTTGCAAGTTCAGAGAGAATATAAATTATTAATAAAAGTAATAAGTGGTTCTTTTGCAGGTAGCAATGGAACAGACACAGAAGTTATAGATAATAAATTTACATTTTTCATAAAATAATGCCTTATACAAAAGAACAACTTGAAAACAACGAATATTTTCAAAATTTAAAACTTGAAAACATCCGTGAATATGAAGAAGAGAGACAACTTTCTATTGCTGAGTTTGAAGCATCTTCTTCTTTAGACGATAATAATCAAGTTATGAGATTAAATAATATTCCTACAGCCCCTATTCAGAGTTATGAGAATCCTGAAACGGGTGCCGCAGACAATAGTCCTACTACTTGGGTAAAACTTTCAAGAAAACAGACTAAGTTAGTACGTGGTGAAAAATTAAACGAAATAATTAACAGAGAATTTGAAGAGTTATAATGTCAAGTAAACTATCAGATAGAGATAAGATTTTATTAAAAGCCGGCGGTAAATTTACTCCCGGTACACGAAAGTATGAAGGCGGTATTTATGGTAATGGTGAAGATAGAGATTACGCTTTATTATCTATAATAGAACCTTCAACCGATAGAGTAATTTTAACAAAAGAACTTGAACCTACAACAGAAGGTGATAGAGTAATTGTAAAGCCTGGAATTGATATAAGAGAAATGGGTTTTGTATCAGGAAGATTTAATTTTAAATATGAATTTTTCAGAACATTAGCAGGTAGTGATAAAATAGTTTTAGTCAATACAAAACAACAACAAGCAGGTGAAATATATGATGGCCCATACTTTATAAATCCTAAAGGTGAGTATTACGCAGGAGCTCCTGGACAAGATACAGGCACTCAAGTTGAATTACAACCTTTAAAGATGAACTATGAAGTATCTGAAATAAGTTCTAATAGTGATGAAATTAGAATACGTGCGAGAAATATAAATGACGAAGTTTATAAAGACGACTTATACGATAGGGCTTTTGCTTTTAAAAATGTTGTAATTGATGAAGATTATAGATTAAAAAGAAATGAAGAACCTAAATTAAGATTTTATAATCCATTTAATCCTAATATGTCTTCAACTGCTAATGCAGGATTTAATGCAGGTACAGGCCATCCACCTGTTGATGACGACCCTACGGCTTCTCATATAATTTTAGAGGATGGTGGTCAATTTTATTTTAAAGATTTAATGGACGGTGCTTCTATACGAATAAAAAATGCTTATGTTATTGGTGAAGTAGAGACTACATTAATTACGGACCGAAATATTTTAACTAACCCAGGCGGTGATACGATAGTATTTGATGATGCGCTTAATCCTTTATCTCCATCAGGTGTTTATGATACAGAGTTACACACAGATGCTATTACCGTAGAAGCTTGGTCAGATGGTATTATACCTTTTCAAAGTACGTTAGATGAACATTACGGAACAGCTGCTGTAGGTAGTCACGCTAAGTGGGTACAAAATGAAGGTCGTAATGGTGGTTCTTGTATAAAGTTTGTTGATACGAATGCTATATATAGAAATGATTCTTTATGGCCCGCAGGTGCGAGTATACATAGACCATTAGTTATTACTACTTCATTACCTTCTATTTCAAACTTTGGTGTTACACCAGGTGAAGATTTATTTTTCTTGAAATTTTATCAAAAGAGTTCTAATATAAATAAAGGCGCTACTATAAGAATTAAATATGCTACAGGATTTGGAATAGGTGAACCAAGACCAATTGAACCGCCGGCGGGATATCATCTACCTGGTTCAGATGAACAATTAAATGATTCACCATTAAATGCGCCTGATGGTTATTTAGCAGAACCAGCAGAAGCTATGCCTTCAACACAATTAGTAGATGGCGTAGGTGAAGATGATTTGTCACCTGGAAAACAATGGTTTGTTAGTTCTATACAAAGTGGATTATATGTATGGGAACCTAATTACGATAAATATAATTTATCTGATGGTACTGATACTACTTTACCTTTAGGCATACGAAAAATAGGAATAGAAGACCCTGGTTCAGGTGCGCCTGAAACAACGTGGATTTGGCGAGGAGTAACTTGGACACCTAAAAATCCTCCAAACATAGCAGGATGTAATGACGCTCGAGCATTAAACTTTCAAAGTTATGCAACTGAATTTTTAGAAGGCTCTTGTATATATCAACAATCAGTTCTTGCATCACCAAGTAATTTTGATGTAGTATTTAGAATTAGGCATCAGGAGTTTTTTAAAGATTCACATAACCCGTGGGTCGGATTTAACGGAAACTACTCTACTTTTTTTCTAAAATATGATGAAACTTTAGGTGACTATCATATTTGGCAAACAAAACTTGGAGGTTCTGAAAATCAAGTAAATTATGCTTATGGAATAATGACACTCTTTGACGATATGGAGCAAGGTAGCTCTCACACATTAGGAAATAGTTCTGTAAAAGTAATGCCTTCTAATGGTAAAATAAGTTCAGTAAAAGACCCAAACGCTCCAGGTGCTATAGCATTAATGAAAGATTTTGGTACTATAAAAGATATAACATTTTATGATAAGCCAGGCAACGATGGCGGTGGTAAGAAAAAAGTTTTATTAGTATTTGTAACATTTAATCAAGACTACAGAGATTTCTTAAAAGAAAATGGTGCTATAGACGACCAAGAACAGGGTTGTATAATAGAGATAGGTTCAAACGACAAATCTTATAGAGGAGTAGAACAAATTGAAACTTGGTCAAAAGAAGTTCAAGGTGACGCGTCTATAGGAAATATGGATGAGTTTAGACATTCTGTAATGGAAGATAATGGGACGAGTGGTGCTGGACCAAGACATTGGCTATTGAGTACTACAGGTCCGCCTGAAAGAGCAAAAGCAGAAAGTGGTGAGGGTATATTAGACCAATACAGAACTGATGAAGATTATTTTCCTGTTTGGATGGGTAATTTAGGTTCTTACGATGCAATATTTGGTGATGAAAATGCAGATAAAGTAATAGGTATTTCAGGAGACCAAGTGTTTGCTACAGAAAATGCTGTAGGTAGTTCTATAACATCGTTTTTACCAGGATACCCTAAGCCTATATCTGATGTGTATCCAGGAGTAGGTGTTAAAGATTTATATGTAAAATATGGATGTGCTAATCCATATGCAAATAACTATGGACAAATTAGTGAAGGTGATTCAGTTGATACACCTCAAGAAGATGTAGGCGAGAATCCTATACAAACAGCAAAAGATACCATAGAAAATTCAGAGATAGGTAGTGTAATACCGTGGCCTATGTATTCTCCATCATTCGTTGAAGTAGGAACATCACATCAAAATAAGAGTGTAATAAATGGTAGACCTTATAACATAAGAACTAAAGAGTTTCTTCAAAATAGTTTACAAAAACCTACTATCAGTATGTTAAGAAGTTTTGGAGCTCCTAATATCGATGGCGGTAATTGTGACTTTTCAGTTAGTAATGACCCGTTACGAGACGGCACACTTTCGCCTTCAGGTAAATGGAAATGGGATGGTCCTAATGCTACTTGGGAATTTCAAGGAGATTCACCTGCTTCTGTAACTTATGGATACGCAGATTTAGTAGGAACTGATGATGAAAACTCTGTACTAAATGAGACTTCTAATGTTTGGAAATCTGCTGAAGGTAAAACATTAATACCGAATAATATTTTATTAAACGAGCCTATGGAACTTATAGTTGAAGGTCATCGTGTAGGCGGTGTATTAGGAAATTCTTCTCAA
>Ga0181405_1000236_pt1 | contig 19297 bp, 18 predicted proteins | sample 28SPOviralmetaG_FD_130134 | JGI IMG/M metagenome (GOLD analysis project Ga0181405, IMG submission 130134) | Marine viral communities from the oligotrophic San Pedro Time Series (SPOT) site, San Pedro Channel, CA, USA - 28 SPOT_SRF_2011-11-29 | ecosystem: Environmental > Aquatic > Marine > Strait...
ATTAGAAAAGACTCAATGTGAAGAAATTAAAAAAGCAGAAAAAAGCAGAGAAGGTTGGATCTTCTAAATTTTTATGTGAGTATAAGTAAATTATGATTCATCAAATATTTATTAATATTGGAAGAGGAGAACTAAAAGAAATTATTGAATTCTCTTGGCCTCAGAAGAACACTGAAATGTTTTGCAAAAATAATAATATCCCTTACACTCTCTGGAATAAAAAAGACATAGAAGATCTCCTTGAAAATTATCCCCAATATAAACAACTTTATGAAGACTTTAGATATGATATTCAAAGAATAGACTTTGCCCGATTGTTAATATTATATCACCATGGAGGACTTTATCTTGATTTAGATGTTCGTCCTTTTAAAGAAAATGTTAAAGAAATATCTGAAATATTCAATGAAAACTTTTTTATTGCCCGATGGAATAAAAGTCATTTACCATATAATGCCATACTGGGATGTCAGAAACATAATCCTCTAATGCTTGATTGTATCAAGGAAGTTGAAAGATCTTATTATGAAAAAAGTAAAATGCCGATTTACGATAAATGGAAGGCTCGCTTTGTTTTTCAAACAACCGGTCACTATTGTCTCCATCGTATATTAAAAAAAAAAATTGAATATACTCCATGCGTCAGTGTAATTAATACAGTTAAAGAAATTAGTGACTTTATTCCAGATAATAAGGCTTGGTTTATAGATTCATCAGCAAGTGTATGGTATTCAGATGAATTTAAAGGAACTAAATAAAACTGCGGAAAAATTAAATGGGAGTGCGTTTTTTTTCCAAGATTATTTTCTATAAAGAATGTATAATGACTATTGGAAGAGTTTACCGCCTTACTGCTGAAGGATGCGATAAATGTTATGTTGGTTCTACTAAGTCTCGATATGTTTCTATAAGGATGGCTCATCACAGGGAAAGGCATAGAAAGGGAAGACAAAATTATTATGGTCTTTTTGATGATGGAGATCCTAAGTTGGAAATTTTGGAAGAGATTGAATATGAAAAAGGTGAGGATTGGATTCTAAGAAAGGCAGAACAGAAGTGGGCTTCACTTAATCGTGAAACTTGTATTAACAGAAGGAGATGTTATATTTCTCCAAGTGTAAAGAGAAAGGAAAGAGATCGAAGAATCAAGAAATATCATGATAGTGAAAAGGGTCGCTTAGCATTAAGAAAAGGAACAATTAATCACAGATTAAAGAATACAAAGAAACCTGTGACAGGATTAAAAAAAGCAGAATTAATTAAAGAATTAGAACAAATTAATGTTCGGCAAGCGGAACTCAGACTCTTGAAGCCTTCCGAGGCTTCTTCCTCGGAACCACCAGTATTCCCTCCTGATCTCCATCCGGATCAATCTGACGAAGTTTCATCAGACACAGAATAGTCATACAAATAAATTCATTATCTTCTTTATCACCACCTTTCATCTTATGAAGACCATTCCACATAATATTTTTAATGAATTTTAATTTTCTATCCTCTAATGCTTCCCTTAATAAATTATCTCTCTGCTCGTAATATTCTTCCATTGTGTGATTGCCTAATGGAAGACTTCCTACAATTTTATTTTCAAAATAAAAAACTACCGAACCATTCTTTCCTTGATTAATCATTTACTTATTAAATAATTAAATTACTTTTAAATTGAATCGGGGCTTGGCTTCATAACCATTCACTCCTGAATCACTTTTCTTCTCACCAATATCTAAACCGAAACGAGAGTTCGCTTGCCAAATCTTCAAGTTTTCCTTAAAAACATTCCTCGTCGGAGAATCGTGGTCTTGCTCCTGAGACCAACACTTAAAATCACAATAAAGATTATCTAGTTCGGTAGGAGCAATTGAACTCTCACCACTTGTATCATTCTCACACTCTTCACAGAAATCTGTAATCCAATCTTGAACGATAGGAAGCATTACATTAGGATTGGGATATTTCCTTAAGATTGATTTAAATTCATTACTCGTGTTCTGAAGCAAGAGTTGTAGATCCCTATTTTTACAACGGATCCTCTTGTCATCCTCCCTCAGCTTCTCATTCTCAAGAAGCACAGGTTCAAGTTGATCATAATGATGCTTATAATTTTCTTCAACTTGTTCCTTCCACTTCTGAACTTCTTCTTGGAGTTCTTCATTCCACTCATTCTTCCCCTTACACTCTTCAATGAGTTCTTGCTTTTCCTTTTCAAGATTCTTGTTTATTACTTCAAGTGATTCAATCTTCTCAATCAGACCATTGTTAACATAATCCGCAACCTTATTCTCCTTGTTCTTATTGTTTTCCTTCTGATCCTGATAAAATTTAATCTTTTCCATTAACTTCTTATTAGATTCATTTAACTCATTAACTGTTTTCTTATTCATATCCTCTTGAATAAGAAAATCATCAATCTGATTATTGAGATCTAGAATCTCCGCATCAGCTGAATTAACAAACATATTATGTCCCGCAGTTGCCCCGTGAAGTTTACTCTCAGTTTCACGGAAAAGTTCAACAACACATTCCTTTTTCATACGGCGGAGAGCGTGATCGCTAACATCACTCTTTCCAGTCGCAATATCGATCATTATTAGATAAATAATATTCTGCTGTTATGTTTAAGTAAGTTTTATAAATTATCATCAATCCAGTCTGTAAGTTTCCTTTTACTTTTCTTATTTAGTTCAGGATAATCAATCAGAGGATTATGTGATATTTTATCATATTCACTTTGTAAATAATTATTGAATTTTACTTCGCAGAGATTTTTAGTTTCTTCTGTTGTAGTTTCTCCTTCATAATAATCTTCCATAATATTTTTCATATATTTATCAAAGTTGAACTGAAAGACCTTTTCCATAAATTTATCCTGTAATTTAAATTTTTCTTCTTTCCATTGAATATGTTCTTGTCTTTGAATGGATATCCTTTCATTCTCTGCTTTTAGTTTCTGCTCGTATTCATCCTTTTCCTTTTCCTCTTGTTGGGTTAGATGATTACTATAAATTGATTTAGTTTCTTCTTGTGGAGGAGGATTCTCGACAATATCATCATCACTATCATAATCAGGATCCATCCTTTTAAAGAGTTCTGGACTGGGTTCAGGACTAGGTTCAGGCTCAGGTTTCACTTCCACTTGTTCCATATCCTTAATCTTCTTTTTTAATTTATTGATCTTTTTACGGTGCTGATAGTTTTCATTTTTAAGATTGGTGATAGATTTATCCTTTTTGAGGAGTTCATTTTTTAGATTTCTTATGAGTTCATCTTTCTCCAAATCCTTATCTTTTTTATTGTGTTTCATTAGTTTCTGTTCACATTTACTATCCATCCAAGTTTTAAATTGTTTCATACGAGGCTTATCATGATCTCCTTTTTCATAAAGAGTTTTTAATTGATATTTCATATTCTTGATAACTTTTTTATGATCTTTAGATTTACTTTTATTTATTATTGCTTGAACCTCTCCACTCTTATGGAGATAGTCTTCTAGGAGTTGCGGGAAATTAGTTTCGTAATCAAAGTAAGATTCGATCTCTTCAATTGTATCGTCTCCAACAAGTTTAACCATTATATATTCTATATAGATTTTATTTTTAAGCATTTTAGACCAATGGTCTAAAATAAAATAAAATAAATCAAATTTAAATAAGATAAATAAGATAAATAAGATAATAATATCTTTTACTATCTTATTTTAGACCGATTTTAGACCGATTTTAGACCGATTTTAGACCGATTTTAGACTTTTCTATCATTTTAGACCGATTTTAGACCGTTTTTATCGTTTTTTACCAAAATAGGAAAGGTTCAAGGTTCTTCTTTCTCAACACTTTATTTTTCAAAAGGTCTAAAATGGTCTAAAATGGATTTAACTTGAATATTATGAATCTCAATATTTAAAATTATCGATTTTTAAATTATGATATCAATATTTCATATGATTCTCTTACTATTTTAAATTGTTCTCCATCTCCCCCGACTCGATCGGGATGAGTTTCTCGGGCTTTAGCCCTGAACGCCTCCTTAATATCTTCTTGGGATGCAGATCTCTTTAATCCTAATACTTGATAATGTTTATCGTCTTCATGACTTTCAAAAGGGTTAGAAGAACTCTTTTCAAAATCATCTTCAAAAGGATTGTCGAAGAAATTAGAATCATTCCACCAGTGTTCTTCTTTTTCATAATTAGAATAATCGGCCCAAGGATCTCCTTGATAATGTTCAGGAAGGTCTCCAGCTGGTTGATGATCAACATTTCCCAATGAAAATGTTAGATAATTACGATTTACCATAAATAAAATAATATTACATTTTATTTTTAGGTTTAAAATCAAAAACCTCTTTCTCTGAAATTTCTTTTTTCTTATCTAAGATTTTATCAATTTGTAATTCTTTTCCTGCGGATTTTAATTGACCTTTCTGCGTTGAGTCTCTAGAAGTATCAGGAACATTCGTTTTAATTTTTATTTTCTTATTTTTCTTCTTAGGCATACTTTTAATTTTATCAATTATTTTTTTTTTAAAGTATGATAATATAAATGAGTTTAATTGTGACTTCATCCGCAAAACAAGACGAGACGACCCAGTTGGGGATCTCTATTCCCTACCAGTTTCGCAATCATATTAAGAATCCACTAACAATTCCCCCGAATAGTGAAGTCGCTGTTGAGAGTGTTAAAATTCAAAGAGTTCCTATGCTTGATTACGCCAATAATATTCGCACCAATTTCTGGTTCGGTGAGAGATTAGCTTCCAATGCTTCGTTAGAAGAACAAACTTCGTATTTTATTCCAGTAAGAAATGAAATCCTTGGTTCTAAGTCTCCTCAAGATTTCGCTGAAGAATTCAAGGTAATGCTCCAAGAAGCATATTCACTTCACCCTGAAATTAATAGTGTAGGAATTGAAGTTAATATTTCGGTTGATACTGATGGAATATTTAAAGGATTTCAATATAAGATTCCTCAAGTGGGATCTGTTGGAACTTCAGCAATTCCACCAGCGGAAACACTACTCCAAGAAATATCAGGAATACCTGCAACTTGGGACGGAACAACAATCACAGAGGGAGGAGTAGGAGGAGGAGATTGTTTCGTTCAACTTTTACCGCAGGGGACTCAGGGCGGTCCGATATCTGTTAATAATGGTTCACTTACTTATTCAGCTGGTAAATTCAACACAGGCTCAGTGATTTATGGATTATCGAGACCCTATTGCACGGATCCAGCAGATGGACAGATTCAAGGTTGGATAGGAAGATATATGGCGGAGGCTGGTCCGGATACAGACCACCCATTCAGTCTCGCCATAGAGGCAGAAGGTCTTGGAGACCACGGTGATATTTATATGGATTATGCAGTTGAAGATAATGGAGTAGATGTTCGGGTTTATAATTATTGTAGTTCAGAAGGTCTCGGACGAATGCAAGAGGTTATTTATTACAATAAAAATCCCTCTGCCTCGGCAATTTCTAATACACCCAACTCTTCTTACGCAGCCGGAACCCCCCTCACTTCCTCACAAATGGGAGACGTTACATTCACAGTCAAGGGAGAGAAAGTAGAGATCTCTGTTAGTGGAACAGTCATTGTTGCCGTTAATGATTTCAGCAGTGCTTCATTTAAATCTCAAATACCGATGCCAACAACTATCTCTAATTGGAAGATGTATCCAACTGTTTATTTCCAAGATGGAGGTGATTCAGTTGATATTACGAATTATACTTCAAGGACTTCCTCAACAATCCACAGAAATTTCCCTGAGAACTCTTGGATCACAAGAACAAAGATTCCTGTATTTTTAGATGGGCGAGGGGCAACTCAAACTCAAAATTCAATCATTGACGGAGGAGGAACTCAGCCCTCACAACCTCGTTGGAATAATGCGGATTTCTGGGATGGAGATATTTATGATCGCGAAATACTTACTGGAATGAGTAGCACCGGAACACTGGGATCGGACTCTGTAATAAGAAACTATAAGGGAATAGCAAATAATTTAATAGGAGGTCATACAGATGGATATGAAAATATTTTCCTTATGGGTAAAAATGAAAGATATCAGGAAAAGAGAGTTCAAGTGTGGCAACCGAACTCGGCACTTGTTCTGGGTTTCAGTCCATTCTCAATCAATCAATCTTCTGGGATGACACACGGCGGTGGATATCACGGAGCTTCATTCGTTTCTTCTAGTAGACCCGTTATGACTTCTCAGCAGTCAACCTTCATAAGAGTTCCAACACTCACCCACGAGACTTATAATTTCTCAACGGGTAATCCTTCAAAGATTTTATTCCAGATTCCAAGATTCGACAATAGCGGTGCGGAAACAGGAGCTCTTTACTTCCAGAATAGTGATAAAACTTTTATTGATTTAAAGAACTCGGCTCCATTACAACTGACAGATATAGATGTTCATCTAGTAAGGAAGGATGAAACATTTGCAAAAGATCTCACAGGTTCAACGGAAGTTGTTTTCTTCGTTCGCCCGAAAATGTAAGTATTGACGATTAATCTGTCAATCAACCCTTAGGGTAAATTAAATTTTAGTTAATTCTAAGTCTATCTTTCAAAATTATTTTATCTATCTTTATTAAATGGATAAAATAATGCCAATGATTGCGATGCCGGAAAAGGAACCTCCCCCACCCCAAGTAATCCCCGACAGTGGGAATAAGAGTGATAAAGAGATTATTGAAAAGATTCAAACTGATATTGCTGAAGAAGATTATGATGAAGATTCATTAATCGAAGTTACTGAAAGACTTATACCTGAAGAAGACGATGTGTTTGCAGAACGTCCCGTGCCTCAAATAAAACCAATTGTTCAAGAAGAAGAAGAAGCTCTTCCACCCACCGAACAGGAGTCTTCGTCAGAATTTAAACCAACTGGAAAACGCGCTTATAAACGGAAGGCTCCTATGTCTCAGAAACAGAAAGACCATCTAGCAAGGATTCGTAAAATAGCATCTGAAAAAAGAGCAAAGGAGCGTGAAGACAAAGCCCAAGATAAAATTAAAAAAGAAGAAGAAAAAGAAGAAGCTCGTGTTAGAAAAGCAGAGGAAAGGATTCTTGCGAAACAAAGGAAAGAACAAGAACAAGTTAATGAACCTAAACCCGCAAGAGCTCCCACTCCTTCGGTGCCTCAAACTGGATTCACACGTGATGATATGGAACGTGCAATGTTTTCAGCAATATCATCTTATGAAACCATTAGGAAGAGGGAAAAGGAAGACAAGAAGAAAAGACAACTCGCAGAAGCAAGGGAAGACCAGATGAAAAGAACTCTCCAACGGGCAATTCAACCTGATAAACCAGTGGATCAATGGAGACAATTTTTTAATTAAATGACTTAAAATTTTAGGGCGTTATTAATATGTAAAACACAATGACTAATAAATCCAATTGGGAAAAAGTTAAAAATAAATTAAATGTTAAATTCGATGGTAAATATACATATGAAAACTTTCAATTTGAAAATATGAATTCTTGTTCTTTTATTACTTGCGACATTCATGGGGATTACTTTCAATCTATGAATAATCATATGTATAAGGGATCGGGTTGTTCCAAATGTTCTTATAGGAAAATGGGGGATAATAAGATGTTGACCCAAGAAGAAGTCATAGAGAGAGCAAATAAAACACACAACAACTTATATACTTACGATAACTTTGTATATGAAGGAATGCAAGTTAAATCTTTCGTTACTTGTAAGGAACATGGGGATTGGGAAATACATATGGGTAATCATATAGTTTGCGGGAAAGGTTGTCCTTTATGTATTAGAAAAACGGAATCAATGTTAAAAAATATCTTAGAACAAAATTTTAACTATAAAATCATTCACGATAAAAGATTTCATTGGTGTAAGAAAAAAAGAGAATTACCATATGATTTCGTTATTCAAGATCTCAAGTGTATCATTGAACTGGACGGACGACAACATTTCACCCAAATAAAAAACTGGGAATCACCAGAAGAAGGATTAAAAAATGATATTTTTAAGAATGAAAGAGCAATGGCGAATGGTTATTCAATGATAAGGGTTTATCAACCGGACATTTACAATAATAAAAAAGATACCCTCTTAAAACTAATTATGTCGATTCATCGGTATGAAACTCCTCAACTAATCTGTATTGGTGAATGTTATCAAAACAGATTTAATTAAATAAAATAAAATCAATAGTAATATAAATGGAAAGTAAACCTCCGCCTCAGATTTTTCCGGTGAAAGATCCTCCGAAAGAAAAACCTAGAAAGATTACTCATCCTAATCTTCCTGAGCTCCCCTGTATTATGTGTCTTGTAATGCCGACAAAAAGTGGAAAGAGCACAATTTTAAGTAATCTCCTTCTCCGAGATGACTTTTATAAAGGGGCAATGGATAATGTAACCATCATGTCGAACACCGTGGACCAGGATGTTACGAGTCGCTTCCTACGTGAAGCCTGTGATTGCTATACTGGTTATGATGATAGCGTGTTGGCGGGAATCATAGAACAACAGAAATCTTTTGATAAAGAAGATATGCCTTTCGTTGGGATGATTTTCGACGATATTCTCGGTTCAGTGAAGAGGAACTCTTATTTAAATCATTTAGTCACAAGGTCAAGACACTACGGAGTCGGGTTACTAGCGATATCGGTCCAGTCATTCAAGGCAGTAGGACCCACAATAAGAAATAATACGAATGCTTTCATCTGTGGAAATTTACAAAATATGTCAGAATTAGACAAGATCAGTGCAGAATATTCGGGAATGTTCGGTGGCGATGAAAAGTTCAGGAAAATTTATTCCAAGGCGACTGAAGTGAGATATGATTTTCTTTATTTAGATCTTCAATCTAATCCAGCGAGGGCATTTAGAAACTTTGAGGAACAGTTGGCGGAAGGTTCAAATTTACTTTTCGGGGATAAACAAATAAAAACTAACATTCCAGAATAAAAATAATTGCTTCTTTTATAAAATGACTGATATGTATGGATATGCGAGTTCTCTCTCGGAGGGTCAAAGTTTCAACGCAAGAACCAAGAACTTTAATGACGGTGTGCTGGTGGCGAATCAAAAGGCTCAAGATGATTACAAGGAAAAAGTAAAGAATCAACCCGGAACTCTATCAGATGATAAAACTAAAAAAGAAGAAGACGAAGCATATTTTGGTTTCACAGACGGAACAGGGGCAATTGGTTCTACAGTCGGTTTAGTTCAGGCGGGTTCTTCTATTAAAGAGAATGGTTTAGGTGGATATATGGCGGATGAACTCGCTCAACGAAAGAATGCTGTCAGTTCAACTGCTAAAAGGATTATAGCGGGTGATCCCAAACCACCTCCCGCTGATATGGTTCCCTCCAATGAAACAACTTCTGCGGGAACAGTGGCAACTGATTCAGAATCAGCTACGAGGGATGCGGGTGCTGCGGGTGAAGCAGTTGCGAATGCTGGTGAGGAAACACTACAAGGTGGTTCAGATGCTCTTCGTGCTGGGACAGGGGCAATTGAATCTTCTTCAGTAAAAACTGGAATCATTAAAGGGGTATTAAAGAAAGCGACTCTGGGGACTGTTGGAGAGGCTGGTTTGTCGGCAGCCTCAGAAATCGGTGGGAAGGCACTAGGTGATTTCGGTGGGATATCGGATGTTGTTCACGGGATTTCTAATGTTGTTAGTGGTTGTGGGACTTTCTTTCAGGGTGAAAGCACTGGTGATAAATTACAAGAGTTAGGAGCTGGAATGGATTTAGTTGGAACCGCTTTCCCTCCATTGGAACTTGTTGGAGGAATTACTTCTCTGGTTGGTGGTATAATGGATGGATACGAAGATTTGAAAAATGATAATAAAAAACACGCCAGCGATGCAACGACTGTTCCTCCTCCCAAGTTAACAGCGACGAAAGTGACTCCGGCATACTCAACAATGGGATTGGCCGCATCTGCTCCTATTTCTGCGAAACAATCAATAACGGGATCAAGTTCTTTTTAGCTAAACTTCGTTATTAAAATTTCTTTTTAAGATTTTAACTTTTTATTTTTTTTTAACTGTTCATAGTATAAAATGAGTAGTTTCTTTGTTTCTAGTGATAAGATTAAAGTCGGTCAGACCGATGTAAGCATTCCTTCCGAAAATGGTTTAAGTTACCGCCCCGGAGGTCGTATTGAATTATATATTCCACCGACTTCTAAGTTCGTTGATTTATCTCAGTCCAAGTTAAAGATGAATGTTAATCTTGCTGTGCCGAGTGTCTCCTCTACGAATGGAGTTCAGAAAGTTCAGTTAGATGCTGAGACCGGATTACACAGTCTCATCCGCTCAATTAGGATCTATTCTGGGCGAAAAACTGTTCTCCTTGAGGAGATTGAAGGCTATGATGTTTTGAGTGCTCTTCGCTTCGACTACGAGACTAATGATACTCTCAAGGGTCAGAGAGCACTTGTTGACGGGACGACTGTTTACGACCAGTCCACTCGTGGAACTCAGGGGACTATGAAAACTCCTCAGAATAATATTACAAGCAATCCTTACTTTACGAAGGTTGATGGTAATCCAGCTCTAAGTGTTTCTTTCGCTACGACTGATCCTGATTATGGTTTCCACGAGGCTAAGGGTGAACTCCATCTCAACACCGGACTCTTCCGTAATGAGGCTGTATTCCCAGCACTTTTAACTGACGGTATTTTCGTAGAAATTTTACTTCAGGACTCACGTAGAGTTTTCAGAAGTCTTGATGGTCCTAACCGTAATCGTCGTGGTCTCCTTGCCCCCGAATTCCACAGCACGGACGGGATTGATGCTACCCGAGCAACTAATGGATCTCTCCAGAGTGGTTCTGCTATGAGCTCTTTTTACCTAACACGGGGCAATAACTACACGGCGGTTGAGAATGTTCCTTTTTCGGTAGGTGAGCATATTACTTTTATGAGCCAGGAATACGATCCGCTCGCAGCGGTAAGTGGGTCTATTAATGCTTCAATTGGAAGAATTAAAGATATAGAAATGGACAGAGGTCTTGCTGCTTCAGTTGATAAAATTAAAATTACTCTCCACGCGAATGTAAGTAATACAACGGGAGAATCGTGGACGGGGGCAGCGGGTAAGAAATATTTTATGGTTACGAATAATCCTGAAACGGCTCCAAGTTATGATCCAACATACACAGTGTCAGATGTTGAGATGATTGTGAAACAGATTGAAGTTCCGGATGGTTATGAGGCATCTATGATGCAGATGATGAAGGAGGGCGGGACCATGAATTATGATTATCGGTCTTTTACTAATTACAGATATTCTCAACTTGCTGGAGATAATGTTGCGAACATTCGACTCCCATTAATTGAGTCTCGTGCGACGGCTATCCTGTGCGTCCCCACAGACGCGAAGGCATACTCCTCCAAGGAAATGTTAAGTTGCTCTTCCACTTACCGAATCAATACGGATATTGGTAATGATAATTTCAACAATTCCGCGAGGTCGGGTCTAACCGGAATCTGCGATGGTCTGCAGGAGTATCAGTGGATCTATGATGGAAGAATTAATCCAAGCAGACCTATTGATACTAAAAAGATTGCTGACCGAAACTCAATCTCGCAGCAGTGGACAATTGAAGCGGAGAAAGCATTAGCGATGGCGGACATTGAACCGCTATCCTTCCGTGCTTTCCAAGATAATTTCTTCGTGGGAAGAGCACTGGCTCTTGGAACGAATGCAGTTTACGATGCTAGGGGCAAGGACTTTAATTTGCAGGTCATGTATACCGACCAAGCCAATCCTCAGACCAAGGATAAGTTGTGGAACAATTATTGCTCACACCTGCGTCGCCTAGAAATCAAGAATGGTGGACTACGAGTAATGGTCTAAGGAAGTAACCCTGTAAAGATAGACTAAATAAAATTTTAATTTATATCCTTATTTTTTTTAAAATTCTCATATTATAAAATGAGCAGTAATCTTAATATTGAAGTGGTCCCCTCAAACGTAACTAGCAACGGACAGATAAGTTTTAAAGACGGCAACCCCGTCATTCAATTCATAATCGGAGAACAAGATCGTCTCCTTATCGGCAACTCTGTCCGCTTCACGGGTAAGTTCCGAGCATTACTATCTAGCGGATCTTCTTCCGTTTCCGATGTTTCCCAGTTAGCGATGAGTGAGAAACTAGGTGTTTACTCGTGTATTGATACTCTGACTATTAAATCTCAGCGAACGGGTCAGACCATAGAATCAATTCGTCATTACAATCGCTTCCTTTCCTCCTACCTTCCGGTCACAACTTCGGTTCAAGATGGAATCGGGCATTTGAATGAGAGTGCTTTAATTATGCCTTCGTATGCGGCTCAGCAGGAATCAGTTGTAAATATTCCTTCATCTTCTTCGACCCAGAATCATTTCTGTATGGCGTTGCCCTGCGGACTCCTGAATGGTGGTGAGCCACTTGCTCTTATGCCTGAGGCAGTCGGGGGGATAATTTTGGAACTTCATTTAAGTCCAGACTCTCAGGTTTTCCATACTTCGGGAGACAGTGATTCGGCATCGTATACTGAATCTTTCTATGAATTCAGTGACGTTTCTCTGTGTGCTGAATTAATTGAACCGGAGGCGAGTGTGGTTCAGGAAATAAAATCAAGGCAGTCGGGCACTTATGAATACAATTCCATTAACTCTTATTACCAGACGGTTAATTCGGGTAATGGTATTATAAATTTCCAACTGGGTCTCTCAAGAGTTCTTGGTGTATTCGCGAATATTGTTCCGGCGGCTCACATTAACAATTTACAGTTTGATGGTCTTGCGACTCTTTATCCTACGAATGTTGGAGGACAGAGTGCAGACATTCAGGAATTATTCTTCACTCGCAACGGCACTAAGTTCCCGATTGATTTCAATATTAATACTCTCCAGCAGGACAATGCTTCCAACAAGACTGCGGATAGTCAGATCTTCTTGAACTATGTGAATGCGATCCAGAAGTTCACCAAGAACACTAAATCAACTCTTTCTCCGATTAATGTTCGTCTGAGTGATTCTGCTCGGTTTGATAAAGATTTCGCAGATGGAGGCTCGGGCTTCGGTCTAGGAGTTGCCTTTGATTCCATTAGCGACCAAGGTGTGGACTTCCGCAACGTTAATTTCGGAATTAATATGCGACTGGACCTAGATACCGATTCTCCTCAGGCTTTCTTTGTGTTCGTGCACAATAAACAGACTCTGGTCTTCGGTCAGCAAGGTCTTCAAGTTCTAAATTAAATAAAAATAAAATCTCCATAATTATAAATGAATTGTTTTAGTGAAAAGGGTGAATATATTCCGTATGAAAGGATTGAAGTCCAAGAACAACACGATGCTAACGCTTACATAAGACCAGATGATAAAGTTTTAGAGATAGGTGCGAGATATGGGGGAGTATCGATCACAATTAATAAAATTCTAAAAAATAAAAAAGATCATGTAGCGGTTGAACCGGAGTCAACTGTGTGGGAAGCTCTTGAAAAGAATAGGGATAGACATTGGTGCGAGTTTCATATTTGTAAAGGTGCGATAAGTGAAAGACCTCTTAAAATTAACGATGGAGGTTATGCGGGTTTTGGAAATTATACTTCTCAAGATGATGAAGGCAATATTGAATTATTCAAGATTAGTGATTTCAATATTAATTTCAATGTTTTGGTTGCCGATTGTGAGGGAGCATTTGAAACCTTTTACAAGGAAAATAAAGATTTCTTTAAAAATTTAAGAGCAATCCTTTATGAAAAAGATCGTCCAGAGGTTTGTGATTATGATTATTTAGAGAAAGAGTTTATAAGTATGGGATTTAAAAATGTAAGTGATCCAAGATCCTCCCATTATTGTATGTTACGAGAATTAAAATAATTTTCTGTATGAGTATTATAAAATGCCAGAAAGACCTTCTCAACTAGACCAAGATTTAAAATGTTTAGAATATTTCAATAATAAAAAAGGAGGATACTTCGTAGATATAGGAGCTCACGATGGTAAAGATTTATCTAACACATATCGCCTAGAAACGGAATATGGATGGAAAGGAATCTGTGTAGAACCCCTTGAAGAAGAATTTAAAAAATGTGTAGAGAGTCGTCCAATGAGTATCTGTATTAATACTTGTATTTATGATAAAAATGGAACAGTCACATTTAATGAAGTAACAAGAGGAAATAATTATAGTATGTTGTCTGGGATTGATGATGAAAATTATAAATGTAGGGAAAATTTTATTCAGTCTGAGAAACCTTGTATCACTTTAACGAAATTATTAGAAGATAATAATTCTCCTTCCGTGATTGATTTTTTGAGTATTGATACAGAGGGAAGTGAATTAAAAATATTGACATCATTGGATCACGATAAATTCAGTTTCAGATACATAACTTGCGAACATAATTATGATGATATAAAAAGAAAAGAAGTTCGAGAGTATCTGGAAAATGTTGGATATAAATTTTTATCGGAGAATCAATGGGACGATATTTTTACCAAACAATAAAGTTTTTTTTTATTAAGTTTTTTTTTTATTTGATTCATTATAAATATGAATTCAGATATGTCTGCTCCCGGCCCTGTCCCCGATCGCGATGAAACTGGTGATGTCCAAGAGTCTATGGTTAAAAGAGCACCTGTTCCCCCGAATGTTCCTAATCTTCTCCGTGTTTCTCCTATGGATACTACGACCGCAACTGACGTAGAAACGAGCGTTCTTGATCCGGTTGTGAGAAGTGATAATTTTGTTAGATTTACTCTTTTAAATAAAGGTATCCTCCATTCTCATTCCAAGATTACATTAGCCGTAGTTGATCCTGCTGATGGGACCGACCGATATTACCCTATCACAACTGGCGTTCACTCTTTAATCTCTCGTTGTGCCTTGAAGGTTGGAACGAAAACAATCCAAGAAATAGATTCTTACAATACTCTTTCCGCCTACAAGAGAATGTTTATGTCTAACGAACACCAATATGAACGTGAAATGATTACTGCGGGTAATGCTCTGGCTCACGAGTTTCGCTACAACGATGCCACCTCGGGATCTCTTGTTGCCACTAACAACACCGAGGCATTCCGATATGGTCTAAAAACTGGTCTTGAATACAACGACACATTCGGAACGGATACTCCGGATGTTCTTCTGCCTGATTATTTAGAAGTTCAGGCGAACCCTGTTTTCCAGATTCCTCTTGCGGATCTCTTCCCAATATTAAAACAGACCCAGCTCCCTCTCTACATGATGCAGGAACAAGTGTCAATTGAATTAACTTTTGAACCAGTTGCTCAGAAACGAGTATCCATTGAAGATTCTGGAACGACTGATTTCGTTGCCGCCATTGATACGAATCAAGTTAAATTCGTAGCAGATTACATTTACTATCCTCAGGAAATGATGACAACCTATGCTCAGGCGAATCCAATAATTACTATGAATCACTTTGATTATCGTCATTCGGCGGTGAGTGTTTCGGCAACTTCCGCCGAGGGTTCAACTCTTATTCGCAATTTAGGTGGTGCTGGTCGCATCGTCACGAAAGTCATTACGGGTCTTCAGGCGGCAACTGCCGCAACTGTTCAGACAGAATCTATTACGAATCAATATCATTGCATTGCTCCTGAAAGAGAGTATTCATTCGGTCAAGCTCCCGCGGCAGGTAATAGGAATGGTTCTCTAACTGTGAATGTTAAATACAATGATAAATTTTTATTTCCAATAGACGTAACCAATCCGGCTCGTCAGTTCCACAATACTGCTCAGGCAGAGGGAATGGTTCCTTTCGTATCTCGTGAAGAGTTCTCTGCCGAGGGTGTTGCTCTAACGGATGATACTTACTATGATCTTGTCCAGAACACTGGTGATTCCGCAACGGAGGCTGGTGTGTTGGGACGTTTCAATTGGCAGTCTTTCCGTCTCAATCGCAATGAGAGGATTAATACTCGTGGTTTAGAATTTTATTACAAGTATGAGGGTCTTGATGATTCTGGTCCTTACACCCAGAGATCGTGGTTAGAATTAGCCAAGGTCACCACTCTTGCGAATGGTTTCATTACAACTCAGTTGCTTTAAATTTATTTTTTAATTTCTTCTTCTTCGCAATTAAATTCATAATAAATAAAAAAATTTAATTGATATAATAAATGGCTCAGGCGGTAAACTATTCACAAACCATTCTCCTAGATGCGAACAGATTAAGTTCTGAGGAGTTCTCAGCGAGTAACCTCGCACAAACTAATCCTTCAGTTTTTACGAATAAAGTTTCCTCTGGAATCACATTAGATATTGGAGATACTGTTTCAATTGAATCTGCTCACATAGCTCAGAGAGGTGCTGGTGGAGATACAATTGAAATGAGGGGAAGAGTATTAGGTAAAAAAAATATAGTCCGGACAGAATTCACCAATTCCTCTTTCGTTGGATTTGGTATTGCTCGTCCGCAACCAACGGATCCCTTAGTATATTGTCCCACGGGATTCGCCCAAGTCCAAGCATCGAACATTACAGAGGAAGTTGATATGAAAGATAATGAGGCAAGTATCGTCGTAGAATTTTATAAGACTTCTAATGGTGAGAATTGTTTTTCTTTACCAAGAAATTTCGGGAATGCTTCTGCTAATAATGCTTCTCTTGTGCCATATACCACGAACCTCGGAAAAGAGCTTGCACATAACACTGATTATTGGGAGGTAAAAGATGGATATCCGTTGGGTTGTCAGACATTTACCCAAACACCTATGAATTATTTTATAAGTGGCACTGGGGGAGATTATCAGCTCTGTAATGTTATTAGTGCGTCGGGAGCTGATGTGGTTACGCATAAAGTAAGAATGAATAATGAAAGATTTACAATATTTAAAAGACAAAATGCTGTTTATAATGCTTCGGAGGTTAGTGAGGAAACCTTGGAAGATGTTCTCATCCCTTACGATGGGGGTCTTGGAGCTCCCCCGAAAGTTGATATTGCTACAGCTCCTTATGTGAGATATAAACAAAAAATAAAGATTTCAATTAAGGAGGGATATAATACTCCCTCAAATATTGCTTCACAGATTACCGAGCAATTACAACGAACAGAGGATCCTGTTGAAGTCGTAGACCCGGTTGGGCCGTCGGCTGTCATATTACAAAACTCTACAACTAATAAAGGAATCACTGCTGCTAATTTTATTACTTATAACTCTTCTGCGAATACAGAGTTCTTTGATGCCACGTTACATAATAGTATGCCCGCAGGTGACTTCGGTGTTAATGCTCCTAACCTTTCAGGACTATCTCTTGCTTATTTAAATAATTACGATTATGTAGGATTTAAACGACCCGAGATCGTAGAGACGGGGAGAGAGGCTTTCGCTTATAATGGCGAATTCACTAGGGAGGCAATTCGTAAAGTGGACGCACATAACGCCGTTATTGATACAAGTATGCTTTTTACTGATGAGAATTTACTAAAAGTTAAAGCTTTCTTTGATAGTCAAACTCTTTATCCAGAATTATTAGACGGAGGTATTGACCAATATAATCGTAGTAATTATAAAAATTTTAATCTAACATCGGCATCGTTATCGGGTTCATTTAGGGAAGAGGCTCGTTTCATTCATATGGATTTAGGATTTGAATCACAGGGGGCTAGTAAAAACGATACCGCAGCACTTGGAGATGATATGTATAATGTTTCTTATACGGAATCCGGTGTGAATGTTTCTGATAGGAGTTCTGCTCCTGTATTCGTTTACTTTAATAAAAATAGTGTTAATGTGACAGCCGCAGAGGCACCAGTATATACTGAGGAATGGCAATTGGCTTATGGATTCGGTAGAAGGAGTCCTGCCAATACAATTTCATTTACAACAGCAAGAATCGGTGGAATTCCCCCAGATAGAATTCAAAATGGCAACGGGACTGATACAATTCTGAGTGGAACAAAAGTAGGATATGATTATCATTTTAACGCTTATGGTAATTCGGCGATCGGTTTTAATAATGGATATAGTCCTTTACAATATTTCGGTCATCAAGAATATGAATCAGGTAAATATATTCAGCAGATTTATATGGGGGCAAATAATCCATTATTCAATTTTGATAATGTTGAGAGTCGGTTTAAGTTTCAGAATTTACATACACCTGAGAAAACTGGTAACTTTTATAATGCGGGAGATCCTCAAGCTCCGGGAGATATTCTAGCTCCTCCACCTTCTTCACAAGGAAATGAAGATGTATATTTTATCAATAAACAATTACGATATGATAGTTGGTCTCCAGATATGCAACCTTATTCCAAGATAAATTTATCAGGCACGACGGCATCGGGTAACGTTACATCTTTCATCAAGATGAATGAGAGATTAGAGAATGCCAGGATTTATGATTCTCACAGTGGAATAGTCATAAGAGATATGGGAGTCACTGAGGAAAAGTGGGATGAATCAATTTGGGGATTACTTGGTTTCAGGTATAGTCAATTTAATCCTTCGGGAACTGTCGGCGAGGTGAAGAATATTAATACAAGATTTAATGATAATACTACTAATGTATCGGGGATGACAACAAATGCTGAAATTAATTCTGTTACAGCGGAACAATATCTTAACAATGCTTTTTCCATTCAGATGTTTAAACCGAGTATGCTTCCATCGAATCTGAATTATTATGATAATGTTCACACACTGGGGGATGTTAATTTAGTGAGTGCTTCCCATGAAGTTGAACCAGCCATCTCAATTCAACAGAATTCAACAGCAATAAAAGCAATAGATCTTCCACGAAAGATTTTAAGAGGATATTTTCTAGTGAACTCGGATATTTTAGACCAAGCCGATTATTATCAGACATCCAACCCCTTACAGACAATGGCGGTCGTTGGTAAATACAATGCGGCAACTGACTTCGTAAATTATGATGGAGGAGGTCCTGTGTTTACGGTTACGAGAAAAAAAACAATTACAGATATTAAGACTCAGATTTTAGATCCTGAAGGAAGTCTTGCACAGGTCGGGGACAACACTGGAGTTATTTATCGTGTTGATAAAAAGGTAAATACTGATTTGAAGTTCGGTGAGAATCTCCTTGCTGGGATGTATGGTCCTCCGGTGGGTGGCAAGTGAAAAAAAATATCATCAACAATCCAATCTTAATCTTTATTTTTATTTTAGACGTTTTTAGACGTTTTTTTTAAAAACTTTTGTAATTATCAAATCAATAAGATCACCTGAAATTATTGATTTTTTTAGATTCCTTAAATATCTTAGACTTTCCGTCTAAAATGCTTTAGACATTTCGTCTAAAGGACTTAAAGGATTTCAGAAAA